>Ga0325404_1006151_pt1 | contig 12619 bp, 8 predicted proteins | sample PopdelMetagenome_18_FD_205664 | JGI IMG/M metagenome (GOLD analysis project Ga0325404, IMG submission 205664) | Populus deltoides microbial communities from Bellville, Georgia, United States - Xylem-Control-R1 | ecosystem: Host-associated > Plants > Phyllosphere > Stem > Wood/Secondary xylem... | reverse complement strand
GCTGAAAAATAATTTTCATTTAGAAAATGAATTTCGGGAAAGTGAATTATTTTTTGATATTTGGTAGTGTAATGGAAAATAAGGTAGAAAATATTTTCCAGTATTTGGTTATGTCATGGAAAATGAGCTGAAAATAACTTATTAATATTTTATTTTTTTCAAGTTTATTAAAATAATAAGGAACAAATCTTACAAATTAAAAAGTTGAATGAGAATGAAATTGAAAAAAAAATATAATTTCATAAATTATCTCAAATAAAATAAATAATGATCAAAATAATAGAGATCAAATTTAAAAAATAAAAAAATTGAAAGATGAAGAAATTAAAATAATAATAATTAACATTTCATAAATTATTTCAAATAAAATAAGTAACAATCAAAGGAACGAGGATCAAATTTGATAGAAAAAATTCAATTAAAAAATAATAAGGAAAAAACAAATAACAATTATAAAAATGATGACCAAAATTAATGTAAAAATTAAATTATAAAAGATGAAATTGAAAAATAAATATTCAAAACAAAATATAGATACCAATCAAAAGTTTAAGAACCAAATTTGATATAATCAGCAAATAATATGACATTTCTAAATTTTTCACAACTTCTGAAAAGTGTTTTCCGCTCAAAATAAAAAGAAAATATTTTCCTTGAACCAAGCCAAATTTTCTTTTAACTGAAAAGTGTTTTCTGTTGACCAACTTTTCTAATGGCAAACAAATACAGGAAAGTTTAGAAAATAATTTTTAAAAAATTACTTTTTGAAAAACAAACATCGTCGTGCATAGTGACTGGATCTTTTCTAATTCCTATATTATTTTTATGTTTTAAAAATATTTTTAAAAAATTTAAATTTTTTTATTTTTTTACTTTAAATTAATATTTTTTTAATGATTTTAAATCATTTTAATATGCTGATATCAAAAATAATTTTTAAAAAATAAAAAAAAATATTATTTTAATATATTTTTAAATAAAAAATATTTTAAAAAACAACTCCAACTACACTTTAAAAAATCACTTTTCGTTTTAAAGCAGGTAGCAGAGATTTACGTGGTTGACAAAGCAAAGTACTCACATGCTTCCTCAACTTTCTGTCTTCTCTAGCTTTCTAGCTAGGTTGGTGATTCTGATTATGGATGCCATTTTCTATTCAAATCTTAAAATAATGCCAACATGGCCTCCATTTTTGGCGGGTGGTATGTTCTACTACGGTAATTTTACCATTTTATAACATGTCCTGCTATTTACCCCAGGTCGATTGAAAGAAAAAAATTATATTCGGCAAGCGTTTAAAAAAAAACAAAAACTAATATTAAAAAAGAAAAATAAATATCAAATAATAAAAAAAATATCAACTCGTATTAATTTATAAAACACATGTCTCATATCTTTTGATCAAAAACATTAAATATAAAAAAAAAAACCATGAAAGTTGATCTCTAACAGATAAAATATTGAAAGATAAAAAAAAATCAACCACATAAAAAAATGTGAAAGAAAAAACAATAATTAAAAGTTAAAAAAAATACAAGATCACTTGGGTTATCTTGTTAAAGTCAGAGGTCATATAATAAAATTGAAATACCCCTATAACCCTATAAGAAGAAAGATGAAGGAATCTATGAAGCGAATTCTAAATAAAAAACCACCATGTTATGAGATCAAAAAAGAATAAAAAAATAATGCAAATCTGTGACCGAGATTATTTGATTAAAAGCACCAAACCTTGAAAAATCATGAAATTTAAATTTTAATAAATCAAATATTAAAGGATGAAATTGAAAAAAAATCTTTAAAAAATGATTCAAAAGATAAAATAGCAATTAAAAAGATGGGAACTAGATTTTAAAAAAGATGGATTATTTTTTTATTTAAATGCTAAATTGAAAATAAAAATTAATTTCACAAAAGAATTGAAGAAGAAACGAGAATGAAAACTAAATATCAAAAAATTAAAAAAATTATTAAATGATAAAATTAAAAATAATTGAAAATTAAAAAAAAACACAAGAAAAAATGATAAAAAAAAGAATCAAGACCAATTTTTTTTAAAAAAAATTAAATTAAAGGATGGTATTGAAAAAAATTAAAAAAAAAACTTATAAAAAAGCTAAAAATAAAAATTAACAAATCAAAAAAATGAGTACAGATACTTAAATATACTCAACCAAAAAAAAATTGCTCTGAAATTTTAAATGGGATATCGAGTAAAGACAGTACGAAAAAATAAACAACTTCAAAGATAATTTATCTATCACAACCCAACACACGTTGCCTGGCATGATGAATTGAATGACATGATGAAAACAAATTCTGAATTGTTGTATGATAATGCACACGCGCCAAAGCGCTGCGGCTTCTACCGTGTTCCTGACAAGAGTTTTTTATATATTTTAATTATTATATCTGCTTTCCAATTCATCGTCATTGGTGCCATCTCCAACTATTTTCTTCCAGTACCAAAGGTTTTGAAAGAGAAGGTATACCTCCTCTATTGGGACTTGCTTTGTTTCTGGCAGGAGAAAGAAGATGAAGCTGCCCAATATGAAGGCAACCAAGGCAGCAAATAACAAGAAAATCCCACAACGAAGATGGCAGAGAGACACGAGAAAGCATTGTGCTATCAATGCTGTGAAGATCATGTTGACACGGACCACAATACTCTGTCCAGCTGACCTTGTCTCCAATGGAAAGAGCTCGCTTGGAACCAACCACCCTAGAGGACCCCAAGACCTTCCATAAGCAAAGCCAAACAAGCAAATGATAACGACTAGGAACACGCTGATTGCTTTCGAAAGAGTTTCTTCCTGTCCGAACTTCAGGGCCAGAGTTACTGCCAAAGCCACCTGCAGATTAAACAATTGAGTTAGTATTCAACCCCTAGAGATAAGCTAAAGATTTAAACGAGCCTGACTTACCATGTAGCTGAACATTTCAATACTAGCTTCAATAAAAAAAAAAAAAAATTCTCTTGATTTTTACGTCTATAAAACAGGACAAAAACTTCCATGAACTGTTGAGTGTTGACAACTTTTTTATTTATTTATTTTTCATTGATATAAACACCTAATGATGTAATTAATTAAATATATCAATGAAGAGATGTTTTATACGACTTTGGAACAGATATGATAAAATTATTCCTAGATTATAGCAAAACATTAAAGATGAGATGAGTGAGAGTGAGTTGGAATAAGATCTGGTCACCAGAATACGAACTGCAAACCATTTGACCGAATCTTCCCGAGTTGATGAACAGATTTTCCTTTTTAGATGAGGGATTCCTAATTGAAGAACAAATAGCTGTAAAAGGGCTCAAATAACAGCTAGTTAAGCCTTGATCTCATACGAATGGCAGCAAGAAATAATTAAGCCCTCAGAAAGCAGGACGTCAAGCCAGGGCATAAAGGCTCGCCGTTCCTTGCCTCGGGTGAATTAACACGCTGAAAGAGAAGGGATTTCACCGAAGAAATTGCATAAGAGTTGGTTAATGTTTTGCTGCTAGACGTGTGCCGAACAACTCGTGGGCTATAGTGCTATGGCCTAGTCTAAGGGTTGGATCTATACCTGATACAATATGGGCCCTAGCCTCATGTTTAAGCTAAAAACATATCTAAATATTGGACTCAATGCATGTCTTAGTTCTTGTTGGCTAAATTCTATGCCCAGCCACTTTTGACCTTCATTAATTTTTATGTAATAGATATTTAACGATAAATGATATTTATTTTTTAATAACACTATTCAAGCTAAATAACTCTTCCACCCCTTCACTTAAATAAAGAACAAGGTTTATGTGCTATAAATATCCCTTAAACTATTTAGATAAAAAAAAATTTACACAAATTTATATTCTCAATAAACATAAATCGTTTTCATATAATCTTAATCCTATATTAAAAAACTTTACTCTTATAATTTAATATTATCTTACATATTTATACAATTTTCCTCTATAAATATATTGATTTCAGCATTTAAGGGTTTCTAAATCAACCAACATGAATTGTTTTACTGGTATGATAAACATCACATCAAGTTATCACTTTCATTTACTATAGAGAATGGAAGTAATTACAAGGATACTTGATTAACCCATAATTCAACCATCAAAAAACCGTATTTCTAACTATCTTGAATTTTGAAACATCATCATCATTACTTATTTTAAAATGCAAACTATCATCTAAATATATTAGAATTTAACACACACACACACATATAATGGTGACAATGTAGGCTAATTTAACATCTAAAATAATTTAACTGTTAGTTTTTCAAAGAGTCTTTTAGCGAAGTGATGGACTTAAAGTTATCGTGCCCAAAACCCCAAACGATTCAAAAGAATGGGTTTAAATGCTATCTAGATCTAACCAATCCAATACTTTTTATTATGAGTGAAATACAATATAAAATATCAATAAGATGAAGTAACTTTTCGACTCCTCCTCTTCATAAAAACACAAGATTCATGAGTTATAAATACCTTATGAATCCTTCAAACTCTAAATTCATAATCTCTTCATTCTCAACTTTTTTAGCATATATATTTTCAGAATCTATCTCTCTAAAATATCATTATATTTTTTCTTCTTAAAAAGATACTTACGTAAACATCTGAGAGTCCTTACATATATTAGAGAGAACCTTGTGCAAGTATCACCTACCAACCACTTTGATCTTCTAAGTACAAACTACTAGCCACCTTGGTTAATAGAAAATGAATCAAATTGCTAAAATCAAAAAATTAATTAATTATCTAACAGATAAGCTTTGCTCCTATACTGTTTTAATTTTTTGGGAGATCATCACCCAGCATTCATGATTTAATGCATTAATGATGTATCTATTATGAAAAAAATTGTAATTTAAGTTCAAGTCATGGACTTCCTTTCTCACATTAAACACTACAAAGAGATATATATTCTGATATACCCGATTATATGTGTATCCTAGTAGATGCATCACCTTTAAATGATTACCCTATACCCTTCTCTTGGGTAGCTAGAATAGCTGGACGAGGATGAGAACAACATGAACCAAGTTTGACTATAAGGATACTCAACCCACGAGAAGGGAATCTTTTCTCACAAATATATCCAATCACATTTTGAAGGAAAATTATTATTATTAACCATAAATCTAAAATGCACGAGATACACTGTGCAAAATACATTGTTGATCCCCCTCACTTGGTACTGTAGATAGACTATTCACACAACTTTTTTTTTTCTTTTCTCTTTTAGTTTGACCCTTATTAAACCAAATTACAGGCTAATCTATTGAGGAAGGGTGGTATCGAAACATGGGGAACCAAATTGAGAAACACGGAGAGAATGATTAGCTTTAATAAAGTTTAGGCAAAATATTTATTATAGTCCTCATACTTTCTAAATTATAAATATTGGGTCCCTTTAGTTTTTAAAATTTAAGGGCAAAATCAATTTTGGTTCCAAACTTTATTTTTCTTATTTTTTCTTCCTTGTTTGAGATAAATGAGAGAAAGACGCTAGAATTCAACACTGGAGAGAGAAAGTTTTCATTGCACTGAATTTGGCCGTAAAAACATTCGATAATGGTGTTAAATTGTTTCATTTGATTAAGGGAGTTCACGTTAGGTTTTTTTTTTTAACCTTGAAATTGCCTAAAAAACATATTTGAGCTTAGTAAAATTATTGGTTTTGGGTTGATTTCGAGTTTCAGGATGATTTTTTTTGTATTTTTAGGGGCATGAATGGGTTTATCAAGTTGTCTGAGATGTTTTCTAGGTGTCGTGGGTATACAATGAGTTGAAAAATCAGTTTTAAGTTGAAGAAACTTATTTCCTCATTTTATGGCCATAGTGGTGGCCGAAAACTAGGTAATATCAGACGACATATCGTCTGGCTTATTTTCTTTAAAAAAAATTGGGGGATGACATGTTGTCCATATAATCAACAATAAAAAAAATAATAAAAAAATAAAGGCCAAGAAAACGGGCCTCCTCTTGCAGGCGCTGGCCCTTATTGGATGGGCCGAACATGTTGTCCTGGCTTGTCAAACCTTGCAGTGCCTAGTCTTTTATGTTTTTTTAATTTTTTTTTTAATTAATGTCTTTTTATATGTATTTTTTAAAAATAATTTTTAAAGTTATATTTAAATTAATACTCCTCTCGTTTAATTTTTTTTATCTAGCCTCTTTTAAATAATAATTATTTTTTAATTATTTTGTATGCTTTTAATTTTCTTAGAGATTGTTCTAATTCATTTATTTTCTTTTTGTATAAATGAAATTTATTTGAAAAGATTAAAAATATTTATTTTCAGATAATATTTTTAAGATATGTAACCTTGCATAACATTTTTTTTGCCTTTTTTTATTTAATCAATTGCATGTGTCTTCATTTTTATTATCAGTTAAATAATATTTTTTTTTTTTGTGAATGAAGTTGTTAAACCCAACTATGTCAAAGATTCGAGTTGCGAAGTCGAATATCTTGGTCTATAACCGACTCTTAAATTTTTAATTTTCATCTTTATTTATTGTTAAAGACTTTTTATTTATTTATTAACACACATAGTTCTTAATTTATTTTATTAGATGTATACCACTACCAGAAAATTAATAAATACAAATGGAAATACCGAGGAAATATTTTCGTCGGTAACTTTCCGAGGAATTTTACTTACGGAAATATTCCCTCGGTCTATACCGAGGGAATTATTGTGGGTAAAACAATTAAAAAAAAGCAAAAAAAAATTATGACATCTCATTTACCAACGAATTTATCGACGAAATTTTCTGTCGGTATTTTCCAGAGAGCTCCAAAACTATTCACTTTCCAATTGTACTGTTAATTGTTGTTCTTTACGGACAAAATCACCGACGGATTGAAAAGTCGTCGGTGTTATTTGGCGGTTTTCCTGAAAAAATTCAATTAATTTAAAATTTTCATTTGAATATTACAGACGGAATCACCGATGGATTGAAAAATCGTCGGTAATTGTTGGTGGTTTCTGAAAACTTTTTACGAAATTGAAAATTTAAATTAAATATTACCTATGAAATTACCGACAGAATAATTAAAAAATATTAATATGCAATTATCCGTCAGTAACGCGCCTCAATAAAAAGCCTGAATCCCCTTATTTCACAAGAGACAGACTCATTTCTTATTCTTCTTATTCTTCTTCTTCTTCTTCTTCTTCTTCTTCTTCACTATATGTAAAAAAATCAATATCTATTTCTTTCTTTCTTTTCTCTCCTCATCCCCTTCTCTTCTCCTCCATGCTTGGGTATGTCTTCTTTTTCTTTCTTCTGTTATCCTCTTAGTTTTTTTTAATTAATATGCTTAACAAAAAAAATTTTCTCTCCTTAGCTTCACTTGTAACTACATTAAGGTAAGATTTTTTTTTTCATGATTGTTTTCACTATATTTGTTTTTTATTTTATTTTTAATTGTTTTTGTTCTTAATAATTGTATAAATGTTGTTGTGAGATTTTTTTTCTTCATATGAGATCAATTTTTAGTTGATTGATTTATAGGATTTTTAAATTTTTAGCAATTGCAACTTCATTTTTTCATATGAATTTTTTTAGTTGAATTTATTTTTTCGTTTTATTTATTTTTTGCAAATTTTTTTGAGTTGATTTTCTTATTATTTTTTCCAAGCATTTTGAGTATATATTATACAGTGTTAATTTAATTATTTTATAATTTTATAAAATGAATTTTTTTAAAATGTTTTTAAATAATTACTGACGGAATTACCGATGGAATTTCCATCTGTAAATCCATTGGTAATAAAAACTTATTATTACCGAGGGATATACCGATGAAATGAAGTGGATAAATTTATTTTTTTATTACCAACGGATTTACTGATGGACAAAAAAGTACCCATGAGAGATTCACTGACAAAGCATTTCCGTAGGTGATTCCGTCGGTAAATTAATTACTGACAAAATATGTGTTTTATGTCGAAGGAAAAATTCCGCCGGTAAAACTGTTAAATCTTGTAGTGTAAATATTATTTTTTATTTTCACTTTTGATTTTTTATATAAAAAATACATTGAAAAAGCTTCTATATTCATTATTTTATAAAACAAATTCAAATCACGGAGGAACATGGGTCAAATAGGTTGTTTTTACTGGGAACCACCTCACAAAATATTATTCATTTCAATATTGTTTTTTTTTACTTTGTTTTTTCTTTTCTTTTCTTCATCTATATTTATTTCTGTAATTTTATACTTCAATATTTAGTTTATTGGAGATTGGATTTCATAATCTATTATGGTTTGCTTTATAAGTGGTTAGGTTAATCTTATAACCTGTATCATGAGTTTACCGAGTTAACTCGATTGACTTGAGTTTTTTTTTGTCTTTTTTTAATTGACATTTGTTTTACTTAAAACCTTCATTATTGAGTTGATTAGGAATCGGGCTTTATTATTTATTTTAGTTTGCTTTCTATGAAGTTATTTCGGTATCATAACTCATGTTGCGGGTTTGACGGGTTGACCCAGTTGACTCGAGTTTTTTTTTTACTTTTTTAATTGGTATTTTTTTTAATTTAATCATTCAACATGAAGTTGATTATGAATTAGGCTCTATAATATATTTTGATTTGCCTTTTATAAGGTTATTTTGATTTTATAAATCTATTTGTTTTATTATATCATGTCTTTAAATTGAATTTTTTTTTTTAACCTTTAACAATGAGTTTATTGAAAACCGAGCTTTATAATTTGTTTTTGATTTGTTTTTAATGAGGTTTTCATGGTTTTATGACTTTGATCGTGAGTTTAGCAGGTTAACCCGTGTTGATTTTTTTTGTTTACTTTCCGTGAAGTTATCATAATTTCATGACCCGGGTCACAAACTTGGCAGGTTAACTCAAATTAATTTTTTTTACTTTATAATTTATTTTGATTTGTTTTATACAAGGTTATCATGATCTCTTAATCTAGGTTGCAGATTTGACAGATTACCATGAATCGATCAAAATCAATTAAATATATTGTTGTTTCAATATTATTTTTTTTAAAAAAAAAATTGCCTTCAATGTTTGTTAATCAAACAATACTTTTATTTTTAAACTTTTAAAGTAATTATATTATATTATATTAAATGAATCTTCCACACAGTTTTAAATTTTTTACTCTAGAAAAACGTCAACAATACCTTGATAATTTTTTTTATATGTTAAAAAAAAATTCATTTGACCCGTAATGTATCGCATTACGATGATATAATAAAAAGACTAAGAAGTCGTCTCGTCTGTACTCTGTACCAGAGGAGGGGTTCGATATATTAAGTTAGCTGATTTGTCCCTTACCCGCTCCTGTTTCTTTCCAGAAAAAGTTACTCGTACACACAGCTTTTTATCAAATACTAAGTCGTACATTCTTTTTCATATATATATATATATATATATATATATATATATATATATATATATATATATATATATTATCACACACAACAGGAAAGAGAAAGGTTGATAATGATAGGCTGATAGCCACCTAATCAATGTACTCTGCTGTTGATTTTTCAGCGTTCACATTCTCCTTTTAGGAGTGATTAAAGTGTTATTAAAGACTAGGATTCGATTTGGTTTGCAGACTCTTTCCTCGGTACTGCTTGCAAGATGAACTGTGGATCCCTTTTTTCCTCATCTTTAATCAACTAAAATAATTGGACCCGAAAGCAACGCGGATTAGAACATGCCACAACTTGATTTAGGTCTTCTAGCTAGGTCATGATAACTGATAAGCAGGACCCCAAACGAAATGCCGTGTGTTTACTTTGTCAACTGAAAGAAGAGCGAGTCGGAATCAGAGATTCCTTGAGAACTTGCACAGAAATCTCCTCAAGCATACTCTAAAGTCTAACCCATGCACTCCTATATAAATAGCAAGAACTGCCTCCCAGATTTCCATCTTCAATTAACTAGAGCATTAATTAATTTACTCCCTCCTCTGTTTCTTCAAAACCCCCCAAACGACCAAAACCTGGACTTTAAACAGTTCCTCATTCCCTACATATCACCATCTTTCCAACAACCAAGACCATGAAGGTATGAATTTGTGATCAGAACACAAGTATATTACTAGCTTGTTCGTAAAGATATTATGTGTATCACTTTCTTGTTATTGATTAATTATGCTAAATTATTGCAGCAAAAGATAGTGATCAAGGTGACGGGGAAGGGACCGAAGTCCCGCTCCAAAGCCTTGCAGATTGCAGTTGGGCTTTCAGGTGAACAAAACCTTCCATGCACACAAGTTTTAGAATCGGAATACCTAATAGAAACCATGCATTTGTGGGAAAATTCAGATGATCAATTTGTTGACTGGTTTATATATCCTTTTGTGATTCTGTAGGTGTTGAATCTGCTGGTTTAGGTGGGGAAGATAAGAGCCAGATAGAGGTGGTAGGCGATGGAGTTGATGCAGTACAACTTACAAATTTGCTGAGAAAGAAAGTAGGCTACGCAGAGTTAGCAAGTGTAACAGCTGTGGGAGAAAAGAAAGAAGAGCCAGCAGTGCAGCCGGTTGATTGGCCCGTGTATGCTGGAGGCATGCCTCAGACCTATATCTATCCGATTCACCCCCATCAGGACCCTTCTTGCTCCATCATGTAATTACCGAACAGGCAAGCCAGAATCAGGGAGAGAGAGATTGAAGCCGAGTCAGTTTATTTATCTTGTAGAACATGTCGGGCCGCTGCCGTTCCTTGTCTGAAAGGGGGGAGATAGTAAGGGAAATTGAGATTACATATGATATGTACGTACCATGTGTAAACAAGCTTCTTTGCTTGTGTCAACTTTTCATGTTACAGGAGGGACAAATCTTGATAATGGGTGAACAAAAAACATGGTGATATTCAGTCGTTAATTATTCAACACAATAATATCAAATTGTGAATTTTAATCCAGTTGTTGAACCATTTATTGCTTTCTGGGCACCATGGCGCATTCTCCTTTTCTTTTTGTGTCATAGGCACATCCTGTCCAGTGAACAATTAACAAAAAAAAAAAAAACTCTAAACAGTATGGAAAAATACTACGTGGATACTGTACATAAGGGGTGTTTTAGAGTGTTTAAATAATTTTTTTTTTAAATAAAATATTAAGATAATATTTTTTATTTTTTAAAAATTATTTTTAATATTAATACATCAAATCAATTCAAAAAATAAAAAAAATAATTTCAGATTTTAAAAATAAATCATAATTTGAGAAATCAGGGTTTATTCCGAAAAGAAAGCGTTTGTTTACGTGGCTGCGGCAGCCTTTAAAGCAAACCGCGTAAACAATACATTTGATAACATTAAAACTCAAATTACTGTGTATGTGGAGCCCGTTGAAACCGCCGGTTCCTCAAAGGCAACTCTCAAATTCTTCTCACGCGGCCGCATCTATGCGAGGTGAAGTAATTCACCTAGGCACTGTTCACGTGAACAGTACCATGTGAATCTCACTTGACACAGTTCACGTGAACAGTGTCTCAACTGTTTATTGGACCATGTCCGACCGGTAAATTTTTTTTTTAAATTGTGTTTTACTCAAAAAACTAGTGTTTAATATTATTCAATAACACTACTTAAATTAAAAGGACATCGCATGATAACGTAGTATTTGCGGAATTTGATCGCAATTCTAATTTTGTTTCTGATGATATTTTACCTAATTTTGTTGCACGCTCAAAATACCATGAAAACTATAGTTCTTATCGGATGAATTTCATACGTGATAAAATTGTAAATAAGTTAATAGAATAATAATAAAATATTTGATATAAAATATTATTTTATTTAATGATGTAATAGTGATAGTTAAATTTACAATATTTAAATTAAAAACCATCAATATTAATATATATCTTTTTTAGTTATTTTATAACCTCAATTTAAAAAGTATTTTTAACCAAACACATTAAACTATTATTTATTCAACCTCAATTTCAACCACAGTTTTAACCAAATATATATAAATACCAAATCAACCTCAACTAAAAGTATTTTTTATAAAATAAATTTTTTAAAATCACAATCATAAAAGTTATCATAATATCAAACACACTAAACTCCTTCCATAACTCAATTAACTGTGGAATCGCACAGTACATCTAGTTGCCTCATCTTTCCAAGGTTAGGGGATGATTCTAGCCCTTAAATTTTGAATTTTTTTACTAAATTTTTTTATTTTTAGATTGTTTTAATAAATTAATAGCAAAAATAATTTTTTAAAAATAAAAAATTATTATTTTAATATATTTTTAAATAAAAAATATTTTAAACTATTATCTCTATTATAATTACAAATTAACCATTTACCTTGCATTGTGGATCAGTCATGGGGGCGACTTCCTCTTTTTTCCGGCTGGTTTTTCTTTTCTTAATGGTGCGACTTTCCATTGCTCTCATCGCGCCTTGGGTTGTTGGCGCTTCCTTTTGAGCCTTGGAGGGATGGGTTTTTTTGGGTGTTGTGTGTTCAGCTTCTTGTGCACTGGCTGTGATGGGATTTGGCAGCGGCTTGAGGTTGCAGGGCAGGCTTTGTGGAGGTGTTTCGTTTGGATATATGGTTGATTTTTGTATGGAACTCACATAAAATATATATTTTTTT
>Ga0325404_1006148_pt1 | contig 12622 bp, 10 predicted proteins | sample PopdelMetagenome_18_FD_205664 | JGI IMG/M metagenome (GOLD analysis project Ga0325404, IMG submission 205664) | Populus deltoides microbial communities from Bellville, Georgia, United States - Xylem-Control-R1 | ecosystem: Host-associated > Plants > Phyllosphere > Stem > Wood/Secondary xylem... | reverse complement strand
GAAATGTTGCAAAAATCATATTTGTTGTCAGAAGTATGACTTGATTGATTAAAAAATCCTTTTGAAAGTGTATATAATAATGTGTGTTTTTAGTAAAAAATATTTGATTCTTATAAATTAAAGTAAAGTTTTTAGTATTGTGATGCATTATGTTTTTAAGAGTTTTTTTTATTAAGATAAGGTTTTTTTTTTAAATTTTTTTTGATGCTTAATGTTTTTTTAAAAATAAATATATTTTTAAAAGCAAGTAAAAACAAATATTACCGCATTCTTGAAGAATAACCGATCATAAATACTATAAAATAGTAAAATTACACATTAAGACTTTTTGAAGATTATGAAAGGTGATGCCCTAAGGACCACCATGAACATTACCGAATATGCTAAAAATCCAAGCATCAAATCCAAAAATCCCACCCCAATCACAAACCAGCCCAATAAATCAAGCCCACCCAATCAAGCCGCCGCCGCCGCCGCCGCCGCCGCAGCTCCCACAATAACTACAACAAGAAAAATCCAATGTCCATGACCAAAACCAGAAAAATCCATCCAAGCCAACTTGTAAATTAAAAAAGAAAAATAGAAAAAACAACTTCCTAATCCTTCCCTTTCTTTTTCACACGAGAACCCCCCAATCGCCATCTCAGACAACACACAAACACTTTCATCTCTCTCTATTTTTGATGCGTCTACTCTTGTTTTTTCCTCCAAACCCAATCAAAACCTCTTCATCACTATATTTCCTCAACTCGCTCCGATCCAACTTAACCAAACGCACCTTGCCAACTCGGAGATCTTTCATCCCTGCAAGGATGGCAATCCCTCCACGATCAATAGCATCAGCGCCATCTTGCACTACAACATCAGGCAGAAGTAACATCAACATTGAAGAGGGTCTTGCTAGTAAATTCTGGATCAAGTTTAGAAGAGAATCCGTTTTTGCTATGTACACTCCTTTTGTCATCTCTTTGGCTTCTGGCACTCTCAAGATTGATTCTTTCAGGCATTATATCTCACAAGATTCTCACTTTCTCAAATCTTTTGCTCATGCGTGAGTGCCCCTTTCTCCTTTTCTTATTTTTAAGCTATTTTGATTCTTGTGTTCTTTTGGAATTCTTGATTATTGTGATATAGTGATGGAAATATTGTGTTCTTTTTTTTCCTTGCCTTTTGCGGGTTCTTGGTTGCTGGGAGAGTGAAGTAATGATTGATAATTTATGGTTAAGTATTCAGGTAACTAAGAGAGAAAGGGATTAGTGAAAACTTGGAGATCTTCATGAAAGAGTTTATTGAAGTATCAGATGGAGTTTCTCGGATGATTAAATAGTGAAGTGAAGATAAGATAATTTATGATTAAATTGTTTGATGAATAATGGAGGTTTCTTTTTATCATTTCTGTAAGTAACCTATTTGTTTGGTAGCTGAGAAAGTGCGGGAAAGGGGAGAAAAATTGGTTTGATTTTGGAGAAATGATGTAATCTTTTTTCCTTGATTTGTATTCCTGGAGTGTTTATGTTATAGAGCAGTTGAAAAGATGAGAGCAGCGGTGTTATCTGTGAATGGAAATAAAGAAATTGGTTTTGTTTTGATGAAGTGGCATTTGATTTTTATATGGCTCTGGAAACATGTTTGAGTGATCCGGTTTTAATTTCAGGTTCTGTATGTGTGTATTGATTTTTTTAGCATGTTTAATTAGAAAATTTGGAAAAATAAAATGATTGGGGTAGGGGGTTCAATTAAGTTGGAGGATGTCCTATGTTTAAACCTTTCCTAGTGAACGATTTTTGATGATCTTCGCTTATAATATGAAGAACTGGAATTAAATCTCATGTTTCATTTGTTTGCTGAGAGCGGTGGATGAAAAAATGCAACCATATTTGGAGAATGTGAAGACTTTTTTCTTTATTTGGAAACAGAGCTGCTATTTCCCCACCTTTTCTAAGTTAAGTTAATTAGACTTGTTGCCATATTTGATGAAATATAGTACTTTTCGGCGAAAACAAGAGCAGCATCAACAATATGAATAAAATTCCTTCCATCTCTTCTTGTGTCAGTTTCCTGCTACTAATTGGAGGTTTAAAATGTTCTTGTTTGAAAAAAAGAAAAAGAAAAAGAAAAAGAAAATATTAGTTGCATCACCTGAGGTGAGCTACACAATTGATTTACAGCCGGTGTTTTATTTGCTCTTGTCAGTATTGACTACATCAATAGAGTTAGGGTACTTTTTAAGCATTTGATTTGGTTTATTATTGATGTTATTGGATTTTAGGTTTGAGTTAGCGGAAGAGTGTGCTGATGATGATGAAGCAAAGCTAGCAATCTCCGAGTTGAGGAAGGGTGTCTTAGAGGAGCTGAAGATGCACAATTCATTTGTACAGGTTAGATAATTGACGTAGAAAGCTCGCTTCCTCTTCTTTTCATTTCTATTTGCTATTTTGTTATTTGTTGTGATGGAGAAAAAAAATAGTTTAGTTTTTTTAACCTTTGATTGTGAAAGATGAGGGTTTTTTTCTTCCTTCTTGTCTTTTTGGGTTCCTACTAATGCTATGGTTAAGCATCTTTTCCTTCTGCTGATATTTTGTGAGAACCCTCAAGGATCATTTCTTTGTTGCCTTGATCAACCTTGCTTAAAACAGCTTTATTATGGAGGCTGTTATTTTTTTCCCCTTTGCATTCTGACATTCCAGTTGTTGAATCTATGTTACTGTAATGTGGTTCTGTCATCATGCATTTTGTAGCTTTACTTCTGCATACTCCTTCCATGAAGCTCATTTCCATCAGTGGGACACGAAGGAGAAAAATTCTTCAACACTGGAATCTTAAGGAACAATTTTCTGCTTTAACCCTTGTGATGTTCATTCCTCATACTAGTGCTACTAAAATCATATTATTTTACTTTATATAATCAAATTAGAGATAGCAAGGTTCTAAAGAGGTGACCGTGCAACTTTTGTAGTATAGTAAACGAGGACTGATGAGTTCACAGGAATGGCACCTCATCTTAATCACCACTTCTTGTGTGTCTTGAAGATTCATTCTTTTAACGCTTCAGAGCTAGCACCATAGATCTGTCTTAAAATTTTAATTTTCATCTAAAACTGCGTAATTATAAATAAGCTTTTCATATCTATCAAATCTTTAGTTTCCAATGCTGTAAGCATATGGATGTCTTACATGAAACAGTTATGTCAGTGTTCTGAATGTTTGAAATATCCAGGAATGGGGTATAGACCCAGGTAAAGAGGGGACTATCAATTCTGCTACTGTAAAATACACAGATTTCTTGTTGGCTACAGCTTCTGGGAAGGTTGAAGGAGTGAAAGGTCTTGGTAAACTTGCAACTCCTTTTGAAAGAACAAAAGTTGCAGCCTATACTCTGGGTGCCATGACACCTTGCATGCGGCTGTATTCCTTTCTAGGCAAGGAACTCCAGGCAGTTTTAGATCCAGAGGAAGATGGGCACCCTTACAAGAAGTGGATTGACAGTTATTCGTCTGAGAGTTTTCAGGTAATTCAAAGTATTGCCAGTGGTATTTTGCTTTGTAATGGTCTTCCTGATTACACTTTCTTGACTACAGTCTGAGGTTAAAATATATTATATAAATGGCCTACTCTACCCCCACCATCTCAACTATTGTACTCTTTGAAATCTAGGCATCAGCTCTGCAAACTGAAGACTTGCTGGATAAACTTAGTGTCTCCTTGACAGGCGAGGAGCTTGACATCATTGAAAAGCTTTATCACCAGGCCATGAAACTTGAAATAGAATTCTTCCTTGCTCAGCCAATTGCTCAGACAACTTTAGCTCCCCTGACAAAAGGGCATAACCCTGAAGAAGACCGGCTTGTCATATTTTCTGATTTTGATTTGACATGCACTGTTGTTGACTCTTCTGCCATTTTGGCAGAAATTGCAATACTAACAGCACCAAAATCTGATGTGGTTCAACCTGAGACTCAAATTGCTCGGATGTCATCAGCTGATCTGAGGAACACATGGGGTCTTCTTTCTGGACAGTACACGGAAGAGTATGAACAATGTATTGAAAGCATTATGCCATCTGCAAAAGGTACAATTTTTGTGTGCAAATTCTTGTGAGGTAGAAGTTGGACTTTGTTAATTGCCGGGGGATGGGAAATGGGCTGTTGCTGAAGATGTTAGTATAATAATAAATCCTCTGGCTGGTTTTGACTTTCTGATTTTTTGCAGTGGAATTCAACTATGAAGCTCTTTGTAAAGCACTTGAACAACTTTCAGACTTTGAGCGAAGGGCAAATTCTAGAGTGATTGATTCTGGAGTTCTCAAAGGTTTGAATCTTGAAGATGTAAAACGAGCGGGTGAACGTTTGATTCTTCAGGATGGTTGCACTGGTTTCTTTCAGAAAATTGTGAAGAATGAAAATTTGAACACTAATGTCCATGTGCTCTCATACTGCTGGTGTGGTGATCTCATCAGATCAGCTTTCTCCTCAGGTATGCTCCTTCTATGTGAGAACCATGAGTAGAGAACTCTTAACAGCAAATATATACAAGTTTGTGTTTGGTAATGCAGTTGAAAGTGCATTTTCAAAGTGCTTAAGTGCATTTTAGGTGCTTTTTTATGATTTTGACATCCTCGTACCAAAATCATCTAACAACACCTAAAACAACATCAATTTGGTGCTTTTTTCAGATGAAAATACTTTGATAAGCACTTTAAAAAGCTCCTGAACTGCAATACCAAACAGTGCTATATCTTGTTATGGTCCTACCAATTTGGTTTTTGGGAAGGGGAATTTGAAGGTGTTCCTCTGTTCAGTATTTTTGCGTGCAGTGACTGCTCAAAAAATTCAAACCGATTTGTGTACTGTAGCATTGAATATTCACACACACATGCATATATGTATATATTCTCCATCAGAGTTTGTAGTTTTCTACTTTTCACATTGCTAACTCACAGAACAGTGACCTCTTAATCACTTTACAGTCTTATTGTTGTATTAAATTCTACTCTCCACTGATGACCCTTAACTGTAGTTGTCGAAAGTAGTTTGTGATGCATGATAGCTAAATCCTTGTTGATGCTCAATTAGTTGCATAGTCTACATTATGTGGGTTGCTAGTGTTTGATTGTGGTCTTTGTTCTCCTGTTTTTCAAATCCACTTTTTCACTTTACAGTCTTATTGTTGTACTCTCCACTGATGACCCCTAACTGTAGTTGTGATGCATGATAGCTAAATCCTTGTTGATACTCAATTAGTTGCATAGTCTACATTATGTGTGTTGCTGTGTTTGATATTGGTCTTTGTTCTCCTGTTTTTCAAATCCACTTTTTCAAGGACTACCTTTTTCTGAGAGATATCTGCTCTAGTTTCAGTCTTATTGTTGTATTAAATTCTACTCTCCACTGATGACCCCTAACTGTAGTTGTCGAAAGTAGTTTGTGATGCATGATAGCTACATCCTTGTTGATACTCAATTAGTTGCATAGTCTACATTATGTGGGTTGCTGTGTTTGATTTTGGTCTTTGTTCTCCTGTTTTTCAAATCCGTTTTTTCAAGGACTAACTTTTTCTGAGAGATTTCCATAATCCTTTTTTGCATGTGAGCACGGATGAAAAATCTGTCTCATGAAATGTGCTAATTTTGGGAAGAACATTTCAGAAAGCAATAAAAACAACATGAAAATCACATAATTATTTGGAAACATATGCTAACAACTACTAAGGTGCAAAAATAAATGAAAAACTAAATGTATGTTGTGCAAGCATCAACAAATAAAAGGAAATGAAAGGTGTATCACTCCTTTCTTATTTAACAGTGTGGAATTGGAGAGACAGCGTTTACTGCAATTTCTTACTACAATGGTTTTTTCTTCTTCACCCTAAGATTTATACATTGAAATTATGTTACTATGAAAATTTTCTCATACAGTAAATAGATGGATTATGCATCTAAAATTTGTGCATAAAATTGTTTAAACGAACCAAAGAATTCCATGGCATCAGTCAACATAATAGCGGGATACAAAAGTCAATCCTGGTATGTTGGTGGAAATTTTACATAGAAACCTCTTCTAAATATGCAGTAGATAGGTTTGCAACATTTAACATATGAGAAAGATTGCTGGTATTGTTGCTCTTGGTGAGCATAAGATCTCCTTTGAGTTGAAAGAAAAAAATACTATCATCTGGCAGAACTGCGTTTCAGGAAACCTTGAGAACAATAGATAAACCATTGGATCTTACAGTATTTCTTGAGTTAAACACCTATCTGGGAGTTCATAAATGTTATTTTGGGGGCACACCTGAGGCCTTGCAATGCCCTGAGCTGCAAAGGCTTAGCATGCTACAACATGCCTTGCCGAGGCTTAGCATGGCTGTGACATGCCTTGCTGGTGGCATGCATAACCATGATATGCCCACAAGGTCTCTTCCAGGAGAACAAGATGTGGGTGAGCCTCCATAGTTACAACAGTCACATTCTCTGATAGGTATGCATGCATACTGACAAACAGGATACAAGACTAATCATGAATTGATATTTTATCTACTGAAACAGCTTCTCAAAATTTGTTATCATGCTGGTTATATGTCCTTATCTTTTGATCTCCCAGTCCCTTGTATTCTTTGAACCAACAAAATGTTTTCCTAGGATCAAAGGCTGCAAAATTTTATTTTCCTTTTTAAGTTGGGTTTGTCGTTATGTAGTGATTGATTCTGAAATTCACTATTAAAATTCTTATACAGCTCTCTCTCTCTCTGCTTTTGCTTCCATTTCTCTTCTGGATAAAGTTTAGTATTTTTCACTGTTGCTCTACAAGACTAATGGGAACTTAGCCCCATAATCAGTCATGCTTTGCTTTGTTGTTAAACAGGGGGTTTGGATTCTCTAAATATTCATGCAAATGAGTTAATTTTTGAAGAATCAATCTCCACGGGAGAGATTGTTAAAAAGGTGGAATCTCCCATGGACAAAGCTCAAGCTTTCAATGACATTTTAAAGAATTACAGCAGTGACAGAAAGAACTTGACTGTTTACATTGGAGATTCAGTTGGTGACTTGCTTTGTCTACTTCAGGCAGATATTGGTATTGTAGTTGGATCTAGTGCAAGCTTAAGGAGCGTGGGAAGTCAATATGGTGTTTCTTTTGTACCACTGTTCCCTGGCTTGGTAAGAAAACAGAAGGAATCTGATGGAGAATCTCTTAATTGGAAAGGGCTATCTGGCATACTATATACAGTCTCCAGTTGGTCAGAAATACATGCCTTCATTTTGGGGTGGTAGAATCATTTTTGTTTGCTCACTCCTGCGTTTTATTTAGGAGAAATCAAGGAAGTATTTGTTACTTAATGGAACACCAATACAAGATGATGGCCTATTTTATTAGGGGCCACATATCTGCCGCTGTTTGGCCTTTTTTCCCTTCTTTCCACAGGTCTTCTGATAAAAAATGTAATGAATTCTGTTGGCTGGATAATGCTGTGAACATGGTATTTACAATCTCCTGTACTTTTATTGCCAACCTCACCAATTCTTTTGTTGCCCATTGTAGATGCTTGCTGGTACTGGTTCTATACCTTAGTTTTGTTCGTTAATACGATTATTTTTCCGGCATGTAGATGAGACTTGTCAATTTGTTCATATGGTGCATGAATCTACTGGTATTTTGTGCCTTTCATTGATGACGGTGATGCTCGGTGTTTGGCAGGGAAGACAGCATGTAAAATTTCAGTGACATCAGTATTATAAAAGATAGAGGTTATTGCTTTAATCAGTGCGGTTCTCAGACTGGCAAGAGACTTATACGAAGCATTTTATTTTCATGCCTCCCTTTTTATTGATTCTGGGTTGGCTGGTTCTTGTAACTTCTACAGGTGCAGTATTTTTATTTTATCTTAGGTTCAACTTCTAATCATCCTCTGATCGTGTCTTAATTAGATCATCATATAAAATATTAAACTCCTATTATTGAAGGATTTATACGCATCATATATAATATATTTGTTAAGGTAACATGTTTGAACCTAGTGTGCAAAGAATATCGATGATGCGCCCAACCAACTCGGGAAATATTTATGCTATAACATTTTAATCATTGAATGTCTATCAACTTGGTGTGAATTTCAATTATATATTAATGAAGCAAATCTAAATTACTATTCATTTCATTTTTGACAATAATAAAATACAATAGATAAACTTCATTATTCACATTATAAGAAACTACAATTAACAACTTTGCCTTGTACTTACTATACATGTGAGTGCCGTCAATGTTAATTAGAGAATAATAATATTGAAACATATCATTTGAAGCACCAAATGTTCAAAATGCCCTTCCAAATATTTTTTTATTACCATCAACCATTTTATGATCTCAATCGACAAACATTACTAGATTTGAATTTCTTATGGTTAATAACATTCTAGGTAAAATTTGGAAGGACTTTTTATGCATACCAAATAACCACTCTTATTTTTTTCTTAGCCATCTATGCCTTTAATATGAGACATCATGCTCATAATCCCTCTAAACAGTAGCTTCAATACTTGCAACACTCATACTTATGTTTGGTTTCATAATTATCAACATCATCTTCACAATTAGATTATTGTTAATCTGACGATGGTGTTGTAAAATAAATGAGTTTTGATATGCGTATGACCCTTTTAATTTTAATATCTCCTATGAATTAGATGTTTGGTGATGTCCCCCACGCAAATACCATCCATATGCTGGTTCTTGAGTGCATTACAACTGCACATAAATTTTAATTGAATGATAGACCTTGTAGTATAATGAGTTCTTGATATGTCACCACTTAACTGTAATAATGCATTTTAGATTTGTCTCTGAATGTTTGTCCAACATTCAATTCATCACCTGATACTCCTAAATGCTTATCAATCATAACCCAATCATTACATTGATATTAGTTATGCCCATTAACAACCTCAAACTCAAGAGTAGAAGGTGTCATTAATTGGTTTAGTGGCTTAGCCACCTTAACATCCTTAATGAAATTATCAACCCAATTGATGTATTTCATAGCTAAATAACATATTTTATACCTAATTAAATTAAATCTCTAATTTAACCTAATAAACCCTAACTCTACCCCTAATTAACAACCTAAAATCATCGATTTTATTCAAAAATAAAAAATTACAACTCAAATCAATGTATTTTATATATAATTAATTTAATTTAAACCTAATTAAAAAAATACTATTTTTTTTCTAAAGATCCTTAATTCTAAAACGTAACATTTTTAAAATCAATAATTAACATAAACTAGTACAAATCATATCAAATTTATACACGGAAAGTGTGTACTAACCTTTTAGTGTTGAATGTGGGTGGTGATGATTAGTGGTGGAGGTAATGACCAAATCTTTAGTGAGAGACCCACGAGTGGAGAGAGAAAAATCTACATTGCAGTGGAGAGAGAGGGGGTAGTCTTGTGGTGAAAATGGGAGTGTTTTGCGGCGGGGAGAGAAGGAAATGACTATAAGCGGTGGTGGGTCACGGGGTTGGGAGTGGTTACTGTGGGGGAAAGAGGGGTGATAAGGAGAGAAAAAGGAAGACATTAGGTTTGGGGGTTTAAAATCGATTGAAGTCACTTTGATCATCTGCATCTCGAGAGTTGTAGATGTTAAATATAACACGCAAGTTGTAGATAACGATAATGACTCGTAAAATTGTGTTATTCTTCTAAATATTTTTTAGGCCGTGTTATATAACTTTTTTTTACTATGTTAATAACCAAAAAAACTCTTAGATTCATCTATATCATGCAAATTCCTAACACTTGGGGTTTTTTTTTCTAAGATCATCCAACATAAGACATGTTGATGTAGTCAGGCTTGTAAAAGCGGGTGGTTCTGAGCATTCAGGTGAAGATCTGACATTAATAGATGTGGATCTAGCTTGGAAAGACTATATGAATGACCTAACAGATGCTTTTATAAACCAATCGAATAGGTCTAGAATGGCCAAAACTGATTGGCTCTATAAAACTGCGATAAAGGGAGATCCGACTGTTGGATCAAACTTAAATTTTTACAAGTGGTTCTAGTACTGGTTTTTCTGATAGCAAGCACTACATCACTGAATGGACCGTTGGATATTTCAGGATTTTTTTAAACGTTGTTGTCCATGATGTGGTTGTTTTTATATTAATTTTCCTATTTGGTTTAGGATTTGATATGTTTAATGTGGATTTGATGTTTATTTTCTTTATGTTTTGGTCTCTTAGTTGTTTCCTAGTAAAGGTATAGTTTTCCAGCCTATTTAAAGAACTTGTAAATCTCTTAAGGAGAAAGCCACCATATGCATTATTTTTCAGAAAAAAATAAAATTATGAATTCAAGGTTTATATCTGCAACCATATTTGCTTATTAAGTCTTTTTTTTTTAGTGATTTCATGTGCTATACTGTTCAATGTTGCTTCTCTCTGCATCACTTGTATGACATCTATGGATGATGAATGATTTACCTATTCCAAAACATAAATTGAGGAGATCACTCGTGTTTATGAAAAGAATTATGTGGATGTTGTGTAAGTGATCATTAAATTTAATTTCACAAAATTATCTTATATAAAGGTAACAAATAAGCATATATTGAGCATAACATAAACTATATGAAGAAGATATCATTCATCATCTTAGGAAAAATAAAGAAAATATTCCATATGTTCTCAAATAATATTGATTATGAAATTCTTATGCAAAATAGAATGAGATTTGAAAAATGATCTTATTAAAGAGCCAATGACTATGGTGTTGAGAACTAACATGATTTAGCAAAACATACATACTCCATGCTCAAATACCTAAATCAGAATATTCTAGATTAAAAAAATATTAGTTACACTAAGATATCAATCGCTAAAAAGCTAAGTCAAACCATATATGATATTTCTAATATTTGAAAAAAATCATGAGATGTTTCTATATGTTACACTTGATCTTTAAATATAAATAAATCAATTTGCTAAATTGATAACAAATTAAATTGTTTAATTTATTTAATCGTGTTTTAATTACAATTATGATGTATACTTGAATCAATATATTAGAAATCTAATAGCTCACACACATTAAAAATTATTAGTAAGAATTAAACTTGGATGACTAATAATCAAGTATAAATTGATTATAAATAAATTTTAAAAATTTAAAACTAAAGTATAATTATATAAAGAATTACAATTCTAGATTTTAAAAAATTAAGTAAGGACATAAAATATATTATAATTACAATAAAATACATTCATAATTAGCCAAAACAACTTCAATAGATAATTAGTTTATTTCTGCTTCAGAAGAATTTATTCGTTCATCATCTGCTACACTGGAGTCTACTCCTTCTTTGTCATTGTGAGGACCATGTTTATGTGTTTCGTCTTCTCCACGCACAGATGTTCACCTACATACTCTGCGTACCTCTTGAACAATTCATCCGTTATATCATCTCCAAAATGACTAACCAACATTGGTTCTGCAACTGCTCTTACAATATTTGCCACATTTCGTCCACATTGGTCCTTGTCAAACACAAAATTTTTGTTGTTGATATCATCATTAGCACCAGTTAATGGCAAAAGTTTCTAGCTTATTAATATCGAATGACCCTTCCATTTCGATAATTTCCCTCACTTCTCCTTCGTAAGGATTATAATATGGCAGATTGAAGGTATCAATATCGGCCTCTACAACAAGTCCCTGAAACTTAAATTAATTAATCTCCATAACCAACAAGGCAAGCAACTTGCTTAATTTAAATGAAAATAAACTAACCTTTGCTGCCAAGTCTAGCAGTGACTTTGCTAGCAGCTCCCATAAAAGACAGCAATCTTTGCTTCTTGGATCGTCTATACTCCTGCCGAGGAATGTAAGAACTACACGTCCTCCTTGTATTATTTCCTCTGAGCGTAAGCTTAGAAACAAGGAGAAATCCTTCTGGAATTGCTCCAGGTAAGCTTTAAATACATTAGGAGGACTTGCCTTTGCCATGTATATGTTCCCCTTGTTATCTGATATACCTTCTGGCACCTAATGTCATGAAAATATATGGTCAGGCTTTGCCATGTATATGTTCACGCGTGACTAATTTCAACCACAACAGGCAACAGCACATTCTATAGTATTGATTCAAGCAATTGCTATTATTTATATGTATTTTGTATTTGATTCTGTAGTTATTTTAAGCTGTGATAAACGAGGTTTCAGGTTTTATATTAACTCAGTAATGGTTATAAACATCTTGTTTCTCTTCTTCTCTACCAATTTTTGTTTGTCTTTGATATTTCGCTATCTTAACTAGGCATTCCAGTTACTGGGATAAATCATTATTAACCTTAGAGATAATAATTATGAAAAAAAGACAGTAATATAACCTTAGAAAGCCAGTGTAGGCTGTAAGAGGAATGAAAGAAATGCAAACTCTTGCTTGGGAAGAGCCTGTGATAGAAAGAACCAGGTACTCCTGATATGAAGCAGTGCTGTCCATACAAGTCTCCCTTTTCTTTTCCAAACTTGTCGTAGAAAAATGGCAGCGACTTGAAAACAGCATTGAAATCATTCCCTGGAAGGTCATTCAGAAACACCTGAAATTCGGGCAGTTTACAGTTC
>Ga0325404_1006147_pt1 | contig 12624 bp, 6 predicted proteins | sample PopdelMetagenome_18_FD_205664 | JGI IMG/M metagenome (GOLD analysis project Ga0325404, IMG submission 205664) | Populus deltoides microbial communities from Bellville, Georgia, United States - Xylem-Control-R1 | ecosystem: Host-associated > Plants > Phyllosphere > Stem > Wood/Secondary xylem... | reverse complement strand
TTCATCGATGAGGACAACCGCAAAGTCGAGAAGAAATATTCAACCGTGTTCATTCATCGTTACGATATGTAATACAACATACTTTTGGAGTTTGAAAGAAAAGGTAGAGAATCTTGTAAAACATGCATGTGTTTCCTTACAAAACACAAGTTCAAATTGTTGTCGTCTCAATGGCACTACATAACTACATTCGAAGAAAGTCGATCCAAGATGTTGCATTTAACGAGTTTGATCGCTATCTTGATTTTGTTCCTGATGATTTTTTAACCGATGTGATTCCACAATCACAAACACATGGGCACCAGAAGGCTTCGCATATGGATTATGTTCGTGATGGCATTACAACAAGTTTGATGTGGCAATAATGTTTATTTTTTTAATAAAAATGAACAATTTTCTTTTTATGTCAATTATTGTTTGTACTAAATGTTATTTTTCCTATTTAAAAACATAATAAATTAATTTATGTTCTTTTTAGTCATTTTATATACAATATCAATCTCAACTATAATTTTAACCAAACATATCATGACATAATTTTTGATTAAAAAAAATCAAACCATAATTTTAATCAAACACATATTTTATATGAACCAACCACAATAAAAATAATTTTTTTAAAATAATTTTTTTAAAACTATAATCATAATAATTACCATAAAAATAAATACATAAGTGTTTGGGTAGGAGATGGAATGGTTTTTTTCAATGAAAAGTATAAGAGATATAATGTATACTTTAAAAAGATTGTACATTTAAAAAAAAAACAGGTGCCACCTTGATAATGCCGTTAAGGTGCTTGACAAGCTCAGACTCCGATGTGGGTCCATGAGAATGCTCTACCAAACAACAATAACCAATGAGTAAACTAATTCAAATAACACCGCAAAATTTTAATTTGAAAAAAGAAAGGAAACAAAAAAAGAGAAGAGAAGAGAAGAGAAGAGAAGAGAAATGGGACCAGGTGGATTATAGAGGGCGGAACGGTCACTGGAGATGGAGGTGCAAGTAGGTGTTCGGTCGGTATTCTTGCCCTTCAAGTGTTCGATGAAAGTACTCCTTCTGTGATTCTGGAGAAGAAGAAGAGAAAAGAAGACATTTGGCTAAGAAAAGAGTTGAACTTGTTAATGTTGTTCTTGTTTTATCGGTATAGAAGAGGAAATTACGGCAGGTTCAAGCTTGCTTTGGTAACTGTCATGCAAGCATTTTTTGTTGAGCTTTCTTTTTTTGAATTTTTTTTTTTTTTTTTCGCAGGATTTTGGGTTCTGTTTAATTGATGGACAAGAATAACCATAGAGCGGGCACCTGCGTGCATCAATAATTGATATTGATATGTATATATGGAAATTGAAGCATGTTGTGGGGATGTAGCTCAGATGGTAGAGCGCTCGCTTAGCATGCGAGAGGTACGGGGATCGATACCCCGCATCTCCATTTTTATTTGTTTAATTTTTGAAAGAGGATCTGTCAGCCAATTAAATAGTATATCAATAGCCTGTTGGCACGTGCTCAGGTCGGGTAAAAATTAAACACAAAAAATGAATCTGCATTTATTGTTAAAGCATTTTCTAGTATAATACAATTCTATTTAACAAAATAATTCTATTAATAAATGTTAAAAATAAGTTGTAGATGCTAGATTCTAATTAAAATATTTAATATTGTATCTTGGGGAGGTTTTTAATTTTTTAGTTATTTATTTATTTATATGGAAATAATTATATATATAAAGAGTAATAGTTTAAATTTTATTAAAAAAATAATTTTTCTAGTATAATTCCTTATTTTCTTATTAATACTTTTTGTCTCTGAGAAAAAAAAATTCTATGTCATTAATTTAGTAATAAAAAAAAACACATCAAAAACAAATTTAGACAATTTAAAATAAGAATAAAAAAATATTTTTCTAATTAAAACATATTTATCATATCAACACGCTATACTTTTTTTGCATTTTGTTTTTACTAGAATATATGTTTTTTGGACAATATCTTCTCATAATCATTAAAAACAATTGATTACAAATATAATATTCTGAATTTTGTTGTGAATGTATAAAAAATTAAGAATAGTAAACCACTCATGCATTGTTGTCGGGGACTATTTGGAAGTATTATTAACCCAAGTTGAACTCCTTGATTGACTTGGGTTTTAAATTAAACCATGTGAAAGTTGATTCAATCGAATTAGCAATCTCAAATACTATCTAGTCAATCTATTCAAAACTTTGTTTGACTTTAAAAAAATTCAAGATAAAATCATTTTATTTTAAGAAAAAACATGTATTAAGATGATGGCATTTTGGATTAACCTGGGTCTTCAAAGTCGCCATCATTTTGATTTTTTTTAAATATCGAGACAACAATATTTTAGATCGATCTAGGTTAGCCATAGTTAACCCACCAAACTGGCAACCTAGATCATGGAATAGTTGAGTTTAATAATTTTTTAAAAAAAACTTATTTTTTATTTAATTATATGATAATAACAAAAAGCATGTGAAGGAAAGCAACCAAACTAAATTTAAAAATAATAATCATAAAGGGTTATACTAAAATAGTGTTTGCTAATATTATAAAAAAAATGTTATAAACTTATTTGAAACTAAAATAAAAATTAAATGGTATTAAAAAAATAACATTCTAAATATATTTTAATAAGTTTTTATTAAAATTCATAGAAAACATATTAAAATATAAAGGCTAAAATAGGGCTAACAACTAGGCTTTGATGACCTGGGCGCTTGGACCGTTAAACAAAGGCTAAGCGCATGGGTTGTAAGTCCAAATCCGCATGTTTGTCCCTCTTTTTTTATTTTTCTTAAAATGAGAGTACGACGTGTTATTCACCTTTTTTTAATTAAAAAAACAAAACAAACGATGTGTGGTCTATAGTGGTATACGACACGTAGTCTATAGTGGTCAATGACATGTTTATCAACTAGTTGCATTTAAATGGTATTAAATAAAATAACATTCTAAATATATTTTAATAAGTTTTTATTAAAATTCATAGAAAACATATTAAAATATAAAGGCTAAAACAGGGCTAGCAACTAGGCTTTGATGACCTGGGCGCTTGGACCATTAAACAAAGGCAAAGCGCATGGGTTGTAAGTCCAAGTCCGCATGTTTGTCCCTCCTTTTTTATTTTTCTTAAAATGAGAGTACGACGTGTTATTCACCTTTTTTTAATTAAAAAAACAAAACAAACGATGTGTGGTCTATAGTGGTATACGACACGTAGTCTATAGTGGTCAATGACATGTTTATCAACTAGTTGCATTTAAATGGTATTAAATAAAATAACATTCTAAATATATTTTAATAAGTTTTTATTAAAATTCATAGAAAACATATTAAAATATAAAGGCTAAAACAGGGCTAGCAACTAGGCTTTGATGACCTGGGCGCTTGGACCATTAAACAAAGGCAAAGCGCATGGGTTGTAAGTCCAAGTCCGCATGTTTGTCCCTCCTTTTTTATTTTTCTTAAAATGAGAGTACGACGTGTTATTCACCTTTTTTTAATTAAAAAAACAAAACAAACGATGTGTGGTCTATAGTGGTATACGACACGTAGTCTATAGTGGTCAATGACATGTTTATCAACTAGTTGCATTTAAATGGTATTAAATAAAATAACATTCTAAATATATTTTAATAAGTTTTTATTAAAATTCATAGAAAACATATTAAAATATAAAGGCTAAAACAGGGCTAGCAACTAGGCTTTGATGACCTGGGCGCTTGGACCATTAAACAAAGGCAAAGCGCATGGGTTGTAAGTCCAAGTCCGCATGTTTGTCCCTCCTTTTTTATTTTTCTTAAAATGAGAGTACGACGTGTTATTCACCTTTTTTTAATTAAAAAAACAAAACAAACGATGTGTGGTCTATAGTGGTATACGACACGTAGTCTATAGTGGTCAATGACATGTTTATCAACTAGTTGCATTTAAATGGTATTAAATAAAATAACATTCTAAATATATTTTAATAAGTTTTGATTAAAATTGATAGAAAACATATTAAAATATAAAGGCTAAAACAAGGCTAGCAACTAGGCTTTGATGACCTGGGCGCTTGGACCATTAAACAAAGGCTAAGCGCATGGGTTGTAAGTCCAAGTCCGCATGTTTGTCCCTCCTTTTTTATTTTTCTTAAAATGAGAGTACAACGTGTTATTCACCTTTTTTTTAATTAAAAAAACAAAAAAAACGATGTGTGGTCTATAGTGGTATACGACACGTAGTCTATAGTGGTCAATGACATGTTTATCAACTAGTTGCATTTTGGCCACCTTAGGTAGCTAAAATGCAGCTAAACATCGAGCAGTAACTCCTTGGACTCAAAAACCTTGTTTCAACCTTTTTTGACCTAAAGATCCCGCGAAACTCCTACAAACCTTAATAAACTCATATCTATTCTCATAACAACTTTTAATCAATTTAAAAACCAAACATTTATCCCAATTCAAAAAACAATCTTAAGCCCTAATATGCTTTTTCTGGCAACATGAGCACTAAGAAACACCATAATAGAGCTTATTTTTAAAAATAGAACTCATTAATACTAAAAGCAGTTTTTTAATTATTGAAATATGATCAATCGACTACTTTCTTTCTCCTCTTTTTTTTTCAAGCTTTGGGACGAAAATGTGAAAAAATTAAATTTTGAATCAAAACATAAAAGCCTCAACAAATAGGGATCAAATATAAAACAAAAAACAAAACTTTGGGGACTAAATTTTTTTTAAAAAAATGCCTCTTGAATAGTTAAAAAAGGTTGCATATTTTTTTTTCACATTCAAATTTAATCCTTGAAGTTTTAATTTATTTTAAGCAATAAAATTGAATTTTATATTGCTAAATCAAGCATAAACTTAATGCTTAAAAGTTTTTTTGACATTACGAGAATCTGGTTAAAAGCATGCATGGAAAATTAGCATGTTCATACTATATGAAAATAACAAGGCCTTCATATTAACAAATGGCGGTAAAACATCTTCTTTTTTTTTATTTCCACCGGCAATTCTTGATAATGGATCACAACTAAAAAAAAATAGAAAGGACTTCTTTGTTGGTAGAGTTGAAAGGGATGTTGCACCGTCACTACTGTCAAATAAAGAATTGTATGATGCGATGTCGCAGTACGATGACATTATGTTTGGTTTTCAATCCGGTAAACGGAAGTTTCCTGGTTTTGGTGTGACCCACAATTAGATAAAGTAAAGTATTTTCTAGAAGCTTTCTTATTGGAAGATCAATCTTCTTTGCCATAACATTGATTTCATACACAATGAAAAGAGCATGTTTGAAACTATTTTTAACACGATTATGGACTTGAAAGAGAAGACAAAGGACAACATGAAAGCTATAATTGATATACCTTTTTTTTATCACCATAAAAATATAGAATTGGTATATGATAAGTCATGGGTCGTAAAGCCCAAAGTTAGCTTCATCTTAAACAAGAATACACATTTATTTATCTACCAATGGCTTAAGTGTTTTTGTTTTCATGATGGAAAGGCTTCAAACATATCTAGATTGGTGAATTTGAAGGATTGCATATTGTATACAATGAAGAGTCATGATTACCATGTGTTTATGCAAACATTCTTTCTACTAACTTACCATACATTTATCGTTTGATGTAAAAGTTGAAAGCCCAATCCAGTATGAATAGATGTATCCATTCAAGAGGTTAGGGATTATATATGCATCAGTCCCCAATGGGCGTAGCGTGATGGCAAAGGGCTTGAGATCTACACAGCAGGTCTCGAGTTCGAGTCAGGGCGTGCACCTCTTGTAAGAGCCTGGGACAGCCGGGGTTTTACTCGCTCACCTGGGCCCACAAAGTGCGCTTTCCGGGGGGTGGGGTTTCCTCGAATTCAAAAAAAAGATTATATATGCATCGTAATTAAATTTATATTGTTTTTTTTTAATTCAAAAAATTCATTTAATTTCATGAAGGTACTTGTTCAACCTTAAAAGAAAAGTAAAAAACAAAGTTCATGTTGAGATTTTGATATGCGAAGCTTATATTGTTAAAGAGATTTCAACATTTATCTCATATTATTTTGAGCCTCACTTAAGAGTAAGAATTAACTACGTTCCAAGGCATGAAGATGGTGGGGACATGCCTTCAAGTGAGAACTTTTCAATATTCTCTTATCCTGGACGACTTGTACAAAAAATTATTATACGAGGAAGATAATTGACAAAAATTAAATTTAGACATGCATATAATTATGTATTATTTAACTGCGATGAATTAAGATCTTTTATTCAATAAATATAACAATTAACATGTCGTTACTTTTGAAAAATCTAACTCTTATACTATAATAAACTAAAAATTTTAATTATTTCTCATAGGCAACATCGTTAATTTTTACTATTTCAAAACTCACAGCTCACTAAATCTTAAATTTTTCGATTACAAGATGAACAATTTTCCATGTGGTTCAGAACACATATAAAAATTGTTTAATCATTCTTATCTCTAGGAATATTAATTTCATTACATATTTCTCGTTAACTATTAATGGTTGTAATTTATGTATCAAGTTTATTAATTGGGAGGGAATGCTAGTGTTACTTTGAATTTACCATGTCTACGTCCTGAAAGAAGGGTGAAGTTGTATAATGAGTATTTCATTAATGGACATGTTTTTCATACTAAAGAGTATGATTAAGGTAAAAAGACATATAACAGTGAAGTTTGTGTTAAGATATCGACTTATAAATATGTTTTAAATATAACATGGAAAAGTACCATCGCTCATACAAAGTATATGTCTTAACTAACTAACTAACTAACTAACTAACTAACTATATATATATATATATATATATATATATATATATATATATATATATATATATTAAGCACTGTTATTAAACTTGGATCGGCACGACAGGTCGACCTGGGACCCAGTCGACCCGGTGGCTAAACCAGTCCGGGTTTGTTAAAAGACTGGCCGGTGCAACAACTCGGTCGACCCGGCGGGTCAACCCATGATCAGAGCGAACCCAGACAAGACTTGATGTTTTTTTTTTTCAAATATGATTTTTCTCCTATACTCCTCTTTTTTCATATTTTTTTAGTTGATTATTAACACTTTTTAAAATTCACTATATAAATATTAAAAAAATATTTTATTTTTTCAATGTGAGATTTGAAACCCTTTAGTATATATACTCTATTTTCCCAAGAAAAAAATTATTTTTTCAATGTGGGATTTGAAACCCTTTCGTATATATACTCTATATTCACAAAAAAAAATTATGTTTTTTCAATGTGAGATTTAAAACTCTTTAGTATATATACACAATATTCCCAAGAAAAATGTTATTTTTTTAATATGGGATTTAAAGCCCTTTTGTATATATACTTTATGTTCATAAGAAAAAAAAGTTACGTTTTTTCAATATGGGATAAAAAAAACGTTTTGGTTTAAATATTTCAACTTAAAAGGATAATATAGTATCTTTTCAATGTGAGATTTGAAACTCTTTAATAGATATATTCTATGTTCTCAAAAAGAAAGTTATTTTTTAATGTGGGATTTGAAACCCTTTTATATATATACTTTATGTTCATAAGGAAAAAATTATGTTTTTTCAATGTAGGATTTGAAACCCTTTAGTATATATACTCTATGTTCCCAATAAAAAAAATTATTTTTTCAATGTGGGATTTGAAGCCCTTTAGTATATATACTATATGTTCACAAGAAAAAAGTTATGTTTTTTCAATGTGGGATAAAAAAAAATTGGTTTAAATGCTTTACCTTAAAAGGATAACATAATATCTTTTCAATGTGAGATAAAAAAAACTTTTTAAAATATTTTTTTAAACTTCATTATTTACATCATGTATAGCCTATATTCACATGGATTTTTTCTTAATTTTTTCATATGAAATATTAAAACTTTAAATATTTTCTTAAAATTTTTTCGGGTTGACCCATAAAATGCAGGACCCGGCTCCTTGGTCGGCTCAACTCCTGAGCTGGGTTTGATAACTATGATTCTAAGTCAAAAGACATATAAATTACCTTTCTTTTTTATATATTCCAATTTCTTCTTTTAAAAATAACTCTAACTTTCTAAAAACTTGAATATGATAATATATTTCCTCTTGTTTCAAAAGATTACACTATACATGAGTCAATTCAAAATTTTAATTTTGATTAAAATATAAAAACACCCTTATAAATAATATAACCTAAAATCTCAATTTAATTTCTATTCTCTCTCTAGGTCTATTAAACAAAGCAAATAATACATTAAAGTTTCTTTCCCCAACTACAATTTCTTTACAAAAACAATCATTCCAGTCTAGAACCAATACCACCACCAAGTATTGAAAGTGATCTTGCATCGCTGCTATCGTCAGGTAAAGAATTGTATGATAAAATCAGTTATACAAACAATTATAATGTATTAGTTTTATTTTGATTTTGACTTCTTGAACTAATAGTGATGATATTTTTAGATTTATTTTATATTTTTAGGTTTACTCTATCTTTAAGATTTTTATAGCTCATTCAATGTTAATAATGCATGCAATTTGGATGTAAAATTTTATCCCAAAGATTTAATTGATCAAAAGAAACTTTATTTAAAGTTTTAGAAATTGACCATTGAGTTGTATAGAGTAATGACAACTTCTAGAAGATTAAAAAAGAAACTTTATTTAAAGTTTTAGAAATTGACTATTGAGTTGTATAGAGTAATGAAAACTTCTAGAAGATTAAAAAAGAAACTTTATTTAAAGTTTTAGAAATTAACTATTGAGTTGTATAGAGTAATGACAACTTCTAACTCTTCATTAATTTGACTAATTCTAACTCTTCATGTATTCATGACAACTACAAAACAAGTTTTTTGTTTACTGAAAACAAGGCTTTGTAGCAAAATAAATCCGACATTTTAGTTATCTATGTAGAAAAAAACATTACTATAAAATACACAAAATAAAATTTTATTTTTTTTTTTTTTATATATATATATATATATATATATATATATATATATATATATATATATATATATATAGTTTTTCTAGATCCATCCCAGCCTGCCATCGAAAAAACAGAGGAGACGACGACAGAGAAACGCCACCAATTCACAGCTGCAGGTAGCAGGAAACCGTGGGCCTTAACCCTGATTCATCTAATTTCCTAGCTGTGTTGCATGGCTGGACGCCGAGTTAGCTGTTAATTTGGAAACTTCTAGGAACCCCACATGAATGCTTTAGGTGGTACCGCCTGTGCACATGCACATGTCCCCTAATCTTTGCGGTGTAGACTTTAGAACAATTTTCTTGCATATTTTCTTTGCGGTGCTACTCTTCTTTCTGATCTGGCCACATGATGGTTGATGATTTGTGGAATTCAAGGGTTCAAGAAAATTTATTCATTTTCTGATTTTTTTAAATTTGAATTTTGAAATTAATATTTAGATTAATTTATTCTTCTTAATTCTTCAGATCAATATTAAATAAAATTAAAGACCCGTGTCCTATGCCTTGTTTTTGTTGCGGCAAAAGAACAACCAGACATCTTTCACCGACATTTTTATATACAAAGCCGTTTTATTTTTTTATTTTTATTTTTTAAATCAATAGATATTTTGGAGGAAAGAAAAGAGAGAGAGAGCGCGCAAAGCATGCCAGAACTCCGAGGCCAAAACTTGTCCTCTTCCATTCCATTGGTAAGGACTTATTCAACTATTACCTTTATTATTTCCTTTAAATCCCATGATATCTCTAGCAATTTAAGAACAAAATTGAATAAAACAAATAATTAATTATTTTTATAAAACAAAAAATAATTATTTCAAAAGGTCTATAAAATCTTTTTTTAACAATAAAATATTGTATTATATTTCTGAGATAAATTAAAATTATGTATTTATTTATTTATTAAAATAAATAAAACTTATTTTACAACACTTAGCTTATAAAATAAATAATTTAATTATTTTTTTATCCATGACTTATGAAGTCATGAATAAAATAATTATTTTATTCTTAAAACAAATAAAATATACCAATAAAGATAATGAATATATCGCACCATGGGTGATGCACTCAATTAACAAAGATAAAGTTGTGTTAATTTTTAAAACTCGTGATCATAATCATGAAGTAAGGTCTGACCACATAAAAGGCAAAACCAAATAATAATGAAGTAAAATTATCAATAAAAAAATATTTAGAGATTAAACTAAAAATATTAATTTAAAAAAAAGTTATGTAAAAAAAACAAGTCAACCTGGGTTGAGATAACCAAATAGGTAAGCATAAATGCCAATTCAAAACAAAATTAAATAATGAAGAATAAAATTATAAATAAATAAATTTTATAAAATTACCTAAGAAAATCAAAGTCAATATGAATTAACCTTCAAAACCTATGATTCCTGGCCATGAGGCCAGAACTAACTCCATAGAAGGGGAAAAAACAACAAGGAAAAATTCTCAACAAAAAAGATGTCAATGGATTAAATTGGAAGAAATACAATAAAAATGCATTCAATACAAAACAAATAACAATAAAAACAATGTAGACTAGATTTGACATAAAAATAAATTTAAAACAAATGCTTATGGATGAATTTAAAAAAAATAGTAAAAGGGAAATGAAATATCAAAATAATAAGGACCAATTTGACATGAAAAATGAAGAAAACAGTTAATCAAATAAGATAAAAAAACAATATGTATAATAAAAAAAAAATAAAGACTAAACTGGATATAAAAAATAAATGATATGACACACCAATACTCTAGCAAGGAGAAGAGAGAAAAAAAAGAAAGAAAAAAAAGTTTATTAGAGCCCAAACAGAACTCTGTTGTCCATACATGTCACACCACCACATAGAGGACTTTGACATGCTTTCAATGCCACCTTTGAGGGCGGTGTTTGACCACAGGACACTACCGCACGCGCCGTCTACTACCTTGTGCGTGCCACACACATGCCATCAACTTTTTTTCTTTTTTTTTAATATTTTATATTTTACTAAAAGTCTAAAGGGCTCTTTAGCCCTCTTGAGAATAACAAAAAAAAAAAAATCGAGACAAAAACATCCTTGCAAAAAAGCTTTAATTTATTTTTTTTAATCTTGAGAGTAGTTAAGTAACTTTATTATACATTAAAAATTAAAATTTCAATGAAGCTCCTCCACCGGGTGAAACACCATTCTAAAAATACCAAAATGCCTCGGATCATTAGTGAAATAAGACTAAATATTTTATAGGTAATTTAGTTATTTTATTGTGTATATAAAATCAAAAGGATAAAAATGCCCCTTAGCGCCAATTTAAAAAAAATATTCAAAATGTGGTGAAGTCATTTTACTATGCATAAAATACGTAAAAAGAATGATCTATTCCGTATAAATGTGGTAATGATAAATAAACCCATGTGAAATAATAAAATACCCTAAAAGCTATTTAATTGGATGTTTTTGAGAGGGGTAGAATGAGAAAAACATTATGGACATCCACAATATATTTCCCACACATTTTAGTATTTATTATAATAATAAAACAATTACCTTTTAACTTGTGTATGAAAAGTATAATAAAATAATAACCTTCTAGTATTTAATGCAGTTATTAAAAAAAAAAAACTAATTGTAGTATACATGAATGACATGTATGGAAATTGAATTATAAGGTCTAAAATTGCATGAAATCAACAACTTGGCTTTGAAACAATCCCAATCCCACCACATGTCCGAGAATCAAATTGATAATCTATTCTTTTCAAGCTTTATTGCAACCTACGTATATGTTTCTGCTACTACTTCTATAGAATTATACAACATGCAATTAATGAAAGCAAGTCTTCAACTTTAATTACTCAAGGTTAAAAGGGCAACTCGTATTCCTCGGTGATTTACAAATTTGGATAAATTGAGCGGGCTTGAGAAGTATGAGATATGGTCGTTTTTAAAAAAATTAATTTTTTTTTTATGTTTTTAAATTATTTTAATTTGCTGATCTTAAAATGATTTTTAAAAAATAAAAAAAAATATCATTTTAATATATTTATAAACGAAAAGCACTTAAACCATAACTACAATTCTAAGAGCGTGTTTGGCAGTGTGGTTGCGGGTGCTTTTCAAATAACTTTTCGTGTCAAAATGCATGCAAATGATGTTTTTTCATTTTTTAAAAATCATTTTTGACATCAGCACATCAAAACGATCCAAAACGTACAAATCATATTAAATTTTAACCAAAAAAAAATTTTAAATTTTTTGAAAACGCAGCCACAACTGCATTCCCAAACGTTACCTAAATAGGCCTTAACAAAAATTGTTTTTAAAGTGTTATTTTTAGAAATAAATTAAAATAATAATTTTTTAAATTTGTTCTTGAGATCAATGGATTTAAAAATATAAAAGAATTAAAAATTTACAAAATTACAGTGCAAAACGTGATCTCCAATCAATTGATGCGTGTGTGCACGTAGAGATTGAATAGCAGAGGATACCCAGAGTGGAATCCAATGGTGGTATAGATAGAGCTCTTCACGAACTTCAAGTGTACTGAAACATGGGAGAAAGAGGTAGGAAAGCTTCTTACAGTTTGCAAATT
>Ga0325404_1006137_pt1 | contig 12633 bp, 1 predicted proteins | sample PopdelMetagenome_18_FD_205664 | JGI IMG/M metagenome (GOLD analysis project Ga0325404, IMG submission 205664) | Populus deltoides microbial communities from Bellville, Georgia, United States - Xylem-Control-R1 | ecosystem: Host-associated > Plants > Phyllosphere > Stem > Wood/Secondary xylem... | reverse complement strand
ACAAAGTTTGAGGTGGATTTTATGCAAAGCCGAAAGGGAAAAGAAATTCATTTACTGATAGAGAAAAAAGAAAATCCGAATTTAAAGAGTTTCAGAGTCTTTTGAGTGAGAAACAAAAACCTATTATTACAGAAAAAAGATATTGAACGCACAATTTTTACAAACGAGAAATAGATGCTTCGTGGCTATGTTCATTGGAAGTGGTATACAATGTGCTTGAAGAGGCAATGCTGAATCACAAGCTCTAGAGGCCAGGTCTAAACACTGACCTAGATATGACGTCCAGTACAAAATATTTACAGCAATATCTTAAAACGGAATTGTTATCCGGTACTCTTTCCAGCAGCTCAAAGCCAAATTCCTATGCAACTCACTACAACACAGGAATGTTCATATCAACAATGTTTGACATAATAATCACCATTAAATGGCTTGGGCAGGCAATAGAGATTGAAGAAAAGATAGAAGGAAACACATGCAATGCATATCTCAATAACATTATTATAGCAATCAATATCCAACTCACCAACCTCTTCCATCCCCTTTAATTAGTTCATTCACATTGGTCGTGAAAATCTCTGTTTAGCCTAAAATTGCAAGAATATGTGAGGCTATAGTATTCTTCCATTACAGTTGATTCTAAATTCAATATTCTCATCGTCATTAACACCTTGAAAACTTTAACAGTGCTTTCTAATGAAACCAACAAGAAAACAAAATCAAAAGGTAAACAAACCAAATTAAAATGGTCCTCGTAAAACCATCTAAACAAAGCAAAATAAAATGATCCTCAAAAAATTAACTGATATAATTGATATGGGTTTTAAGCATTGACAAGTAAAACCCACAAACAATCAAATTTCTCTCATTATAAAATAATTAATAAATGGATAAAAATCGTCAAGACTAATCACCTGCATTACAGTTAATTACATCAAATTCTTATTCAAATAATATAAAATTAAGAACCCGATTTTGAAATTCAATTTCACATCTTCTCATTTGATGATGTGTTAAAACAGCCCAGAAACAGTTTATTTACTCTTCAAAATTCAAAAAAAAAATAAAAATTGACAGACACCATACCTGGAATCGTAGAGTTCAAGCTTCAAAACGACGAGTCGTGCGGCTCCCGTTTCAGAATTGGTGAGGAGAGTATCTTTCAGTGTCTAAGGAAGGGATTGAAAATGACTAGCAACGTCTTCGCTTCTCTTTGTGCTGAGTGCGAGAATGGGATTTTTCAAGAGTTCGAAGGTTTTTTTTTAGCTACTGCCTATTGCCACTTGACAGAGTTTTGGGCAGAGCGACTGTTGGAGAAGGTTTTAATGTAAGTTTTCACCCATAAACTATTGAGCTTGTGAATATTGATACTTATACTATCAATTTGATCAATTATGTCATCAAACTATGGACAAATGTTGTCCCTCCATTGGCCTCTATTTTTTTATTATTATTATTCTAAGGCATCCTCATGCCAATTTGCATGTCAACCATGATTAATAAACGGTGAAAATTATTTTTTAAAGTATTTTATTATTTGAATATATATTAAAATAATATTTTAAATTATTTAGAATTTATTTTTAATATTAATACGTAAAAACTCACTAAAAACAAAAAAAAATAATTTAAAAAAACATAAATTCAATTTTTCAAAAATATTTTTGAAATAAAAAAATAAATATCTCTAATTTCCCTCCTTGAAATATCTGGAGAGCGCGTACTTACGTTGTCTTGTATTTAGAAAAAAAAATCAATATTTTTATAAATAATAATGATAATCAAATCCACTTTTAAAAATAATTTCAGTATTTATATAGTAGAAAGTATTCTTTAATTTTTTTAGACAATGAAAATTCAATAAATTGTTAAAAATAGAAAATAAAATGGAATGTTCAAAAAATTGTGGAGATCCCTAAGAGATCACAAGGTTTTACATGAATAATTCCAGTGTAGTTCTCAAATTTTTATACATATGGTTCCTAAAATTAGGTTAAATATCATACATTCAATCATACAAATATTTTAGAAGCTATAATGAAACTATATAATATTTATATAATATTTTTTAGGGCCTAAAACAGAATATAGGAGCATTCAAATTTTTATTTTTTTTATTTTGTGTTTAATAAATTAAGCTTATTTATTACCCGCGCTCCATACAAGGTAAATAAAAATTACAAAAAAAAAACACATAATCTAACAAGACCTTAGCCAAAACTACTGGAATGGATAAACACAAAGAAAGAAAGAAGCAGTGAAGTCAAATAATAGTAGACGAGATGACATGCTCGCGCGCTGCCGCGGGCTTATAAAACAAACGCACTTAATAGTGTTATAATTGTGAACCGGCGCTAGATAAGTAATAGAAACTAAAGGTATGATGGAGCAAATATTTCATGACGAAAAAAAAAGGTTGTGTTGGTGATCAAAAACTTAGAGACTGAATAAAATGATTTGTAGCAATCCATAGTGTTTTGTGAGGAAAGATACAGTGCTTTCACTACATCATTTAGCTTTTATGTTAATAAAAAGAAAAAAAAATTACAAAGCTAAATTCTCTACCAACTTAATATTAAAAAAACCAACAAAAATAATTTTGGAATGAAAAAAACCCATGAGAAAAAAACATTGTAGCAATTGACAATGTTTTGTGAGGAAACTACAGTGTTTTCCCCAATAAAATAAAATAAAAAACCATTTAAAGAAATACTGTAACAATCCATAGTGTTTTGAGAGAAAAACTACAACGCTTTCCCCATATGATTTAGCTTTATTGTAATTATAATTCTTAACCAAATCAATATTAAAAAAAATTGATAAAGATAATTTAAAAAAAATCACAAAAAAATTATATGAGAAAATACTGCAACAATTGACAGTGTTTTAAAGAAAAAAATTACAAAGCTAAATTCTTAATCAACTAAATATTAAAAAATAATCGACAGAGATAATTTTAGAAAAAAATAACAAAAAAAGGGGGGAAAATCATGTTAGAAACACTGTAGCAATTCACAGTGTTTTGTGAAGAAACCTACAATACTTCCCCACATAATTTAGCCTTATTTGTAATTGTAATTCTCAAACAGCTCAATATTAAAAAAAAATTGACAAAGATAATTTTGAAAAAAATTATAAGAAAAAAAACCACGTGGAGAGCCACTGTAGCAATCCACAATGTTTTGTAAGGAAAGGTACAGTGCTTTCCCCACTTGATTAACCTTTATTACAAAGTTAAATTCTAACCAACTTAATATTAAAAAAATAAAATCAACGAAGGTAATTTTGAAAAACAATATTACAAAAAATAAAAACACAAAAGAAACTGGAAAAAAACCATGTGAGGAAAAATTGTATCAATTCATAGTGTTTTGTGAGGAAAAACTTGTATTTACTTGTAATTATAATTCTTAACCAGCTTAATATTTAAAAAATAAAATTGACAAAGACAATTTTAGAAAACAAACATAACAAAACAGAAAAAAAACCATGTGGAAAAAAACACTGTAGCAATCCACAGTAATCTGCAAGGAAAGTTACAATGATTTCCTCACATATTGTAACTGTAATTTTTAACCAGCTAAATATTAAGAAAATAAAATAAAATAAGATAATTTAGGAGAAAATTATAAAAAAACAACCATGCGGAGAAACACTGTAGCAATCAACAATGTTTTAAAGAAAAAATATTACCAAACTAAATTTTTAATCAGCTCAATATTAAAAAAAAATTGACAAATATAATTTTAAAAAATAAAAAAATAAAAAAATAAAATAGAAAAACTATGTGGGAAAAAACCGCAAGAATTCACAGCATTTCAAAGAGAAAAAATTACAAAGTGAAAATTTTAATCAGCTCAATATTTAAAAAGTAAAATAAAAAAAATAATTTTAAAAAAAAATAAATGAAAAAAAAACAAAGGAAAGTTGAAAAAAAAAAGTAATTTTGGAAAAAAAAAGAAAAAAAGAGAAAGTTGGGAAAAAATGACGAAATGAAATTAAAAAAAAAGAGGAATTCACTGTGAATTACTGTTGTAATCCACAGTGTTTTGTGTGGGGGGAACAGTGATTCCCCCACACCATTTAGATATTAGTTAACGAGATGACATGCATGCGCGCTGCCACGGGCTTATAAAACAAATGTATTTGATAGTGTTATAATTGTGAACTAGCGCTGGATTTGTAATAGAAATTAAAGGTATGATGGAGCAAATATTTCATGACGAAAAAAATTGTGTTGGTGATCAGAAATTTAAAGACTGAACAAAATGATTTGTAGCAATCTACAGTGTTTTGTGAGAAAAGATACAGTATTTTCGCCACATGATTTAGCTTTTCAGTTAATAAAAAGGAAAAAAATTACAAAGCTAAATTCTCTAACAACTTAATATTAAAAAAAAAACCAACAAAGATAATTTTAGAAAAAAAACCCATGAGAAAAAACGTTGTAACAATTGACAATATTTTGTAAGGAAAACTATAACGCTTTTCCTAATAAAATAAAATAAAAAACCATTTAGAGAAATATTATAGCAATCCACAGTGTTTTGTGAGAAAAACTACAACGCTTTCCTCATATGATTTAGCTTTATTATAATTATAATTCTTAACCAACTCAATATTCAAAAAAAAATCGACAAAGATAATTTTGAAAAAAATTATAAAAAAATCACATGAGAAAACACTGCAACAATTGACAGTGTTTTAAAGAAAAAAATTACGAAACTAAATTCTTAATCAGCTCAATATTAAAAAAAAATCAATAGAGACAATTTTAGAAAAAAAAACAAAACAAACACCAAAAAAAGGAAAAAAAATCATGTTGGAAACATTGTAGCAATTCATAGTGTTTTGTGATGAAAGCTACAGTACTTCCCCACATGATTTAGCCTTATTTCTAATGACATGTAATTGTAATTCACAAACAACTCAAAATTAAAAAAGATAATTTGAAAAAAATTATAACAAAAAAAACTATGCGGAGAGACACTGTAGCAATCCACAATGTTTTATGAGCAAAGCTACAATGCTTTCCCTACATGATTAAGCTTTATTACAAAGTTAAATTCTAACCAACTCAATATTATATAAAAAAAAATCGACGAAGATAATTTTGGAAAGAAATATCACAAAAAGAAAAACACAAAAGAAACGGAAAAAAAACCATATGAAGAAAAATTGTATCAATCCGTAGTGTTTTGTGAGGAAAAACTTGTATTTATTTGTAATTGCAATTCTTAACCAGCTTAATATTTAAAAAATAAAATTAACAAAGATAATTTTAGAGAAAAACATAACAAAAATATAAAAAAAAACCATGTGGGAAAAAACATTGTAGCAATCAACAGTGATTTTTTAGGAAAGTTACAGTGTTTTCCTCACATATTGTAACTGTAATTTTTAACCAGCTTAATATTAAAAAATAAAATAAAAAAAAAGATAATTTCAGAGAAAATCATAAAAAAAAACCATACGGAAAAACATTGTAGCAATCAACAATGTTTTAAAGAAAAAAAATTCCAAAACTAAATTCTCAATCAGCTCAATATTAAAAAAAATCGACAAATATAATTTTGAAAAATAAAGAAATAAAATAGAAAAACTATGTGGAAAAACATCGCAGCAATCCACGGTATTTTAAAGAAAAAAAATTATAAAGCAAAAATTTTAACCAGGTCAATATTTAAAAAGTAAAATCAACAAAAATAATTTTTTTAAAAAAAAGAAAAGTTGGAAAAAAAAAGTAATTTTGAAAAAAAGTAATTTTTTTTAAAAAGAAAAAACAAAAAAGGGGAAAAGTTAGCCAAAAAAAAAAAGAAAAAAGCATTGTAGATTACTGTTGTAATCCATAGTGCTTTTGGATGTGGGGAACAGTGATTTCCCCACACCCTTTAGTTATATGTATAAAATAGATCTAGGCTGAAGCAGAAAGAGCAAAAGAATGAGCATCTCAGATCCTAAAGAAAAATAACGGAATTAATGCAAGGAAAAACAAAAACAAATCAAATATCATACATAAAATAAAAGTAGATTAGCTATCTAACTCGGGTATGCAGATTACTTCTATATGTTTTTTACTTAAAAAAATTCAAAATATAAATTAAAAAGTTTATACAAGTATTTAATTAAATAAATTAATAACCGTCTATGTAAATAAATAAAAACAATAGTTAGCAATGACCAAAAAAAATTGAAAAAAATTAAGAGATGAGTATAGATCAAGATATTCAATCATACAAAAAAGATATTTATCCAATTGTGTTTATTGAACTTGTTTATTTTAATTAATAAAAGATTATAGAAATAGAAAAACAAATAAAATTAATTGAATAAACTCGCACCCTAAACACATATTACACAACACCAAACATGTCATAAATATTATTTAAAAATAAATACTTTTTATTTTGAAAAATGAAGTTCATTTGTATAAAACAAAAATAAAAATTATAGATGAATTAGATTAATATCTTGAAAAATCAAACATAAAGAAACAATTTATAAACACTTATATTTAAAAAAAACATGTAAAACCCATGAATTAAGCCATAACACTGGGATAAGCCTATAGAAAAGAAATTGAAGATAATCACAAAACTAATATTTTAAAATAAATAATGTAAAATGATAAGATTTTATAAAGCCAAATCCCCAACAAATCAAATGTCCAAAAATAAAACTAAAAAAAATACACAAAAGGATTTTAAAAATAATTAAAAGAATGAGGGTGAAAATTAAAAGAAAAATAGAGGGAAAACAAAAATTTTTAATTGGACGGTTAAATTGAATTGAAAAATAACTTTAACGAAAAGAAAAACAAATAAAAATAATTAGGGTTAAATAAATAAAAAAACAACAAAAACTTTGATTCAATGATGAAATTTAAAGCCAAAAAACAATTAACAAAAAGGCCAAGAAAAAAAATCAAAATCAAAAGAACAAAGATATAAATGAAGAAAAACATATGAGAAATTGTAATTGAAGAACTAAATTGAAAAAAAATAATTTTTTTATAAAAGTAATATGAAAAAAATAAGAAATCAAATTAAATTGAAAAACCAAAGTCAAATAAAACAATTGTGCACTTTATTTGGCAAGAGAGAAAAAAAAAACATCAACGACAATTTGACCACCATACACCATCACGTGTCACACCTTGTGAAAGAGAATATGGTGGCGCATTCAAAGATATAGTGGAATGTCGGGTTTGGTTGTTGGGTGGTGTTGAACGCATCGTCTAAATGGTGCAGACGTTACACACTCACTAACGCATGATTAGCTCGCATCAGCAGCTTTCTTGATTAAAAAATTTAAAAGTCAACATGAAAAATTTCAAAATGCCTCTCATGACCCTAATTATAACCCAAAAAACCCGTGTGAAAATACAAAAACACCCTTATATGTAAATCTTATTTTTATGTTTTTTAAGGTCAAATACGTATTTCAACTATACATAAAAAATAACCAAAAAATCCTTGTCCGACAGCCTAACATTTGTTTGATCCTAGGAGGGTAAAAAGGTATTTTTATTGTTTAATAGTTTATGAAAAGTAAAACAAAAACCAGCATTCAACAATTCTAAAAAAACCTGAAATCTAAAAAACCCTATAAATAGATAAAATATGAATTTTCCCCCTCAATAATATCCTTGTATTAATTATATTTTATTTCTTAATTTTTAAAATATATTTTAATCAAGTCATATTTTATTAAATCATCTTAGTTTAATTTCTGACTAATGATTCTTAATATGTATGACCAATTGAGTTCCTAATATGTTGACCCAAGTATAAATTATAATTAAATAATTTAATTTATTATTAATTCAAAAATTGATTAATTTATATTTAAAAATCAAGTGCATCATTTAGCAACGTTTCATAATCCTCTAAATATTAGAAAAATCATTAGTAGTTTGACTTAAACCTTTTCAATGACTGATTTCTTAATATAATTAAAATCTTTTCATTAATAATGTTTCGATTTAAAATTAAAGCATGAAGTATATCTATTATGTTAAATCATTTTTTTTTCTCTACATAATAGTTATTGATCGTTTAAATAAGATTATAAATCCTTTTCAAATCTTATTTCACTTTTGCTAAGAACTTCTTAGTCAATACTATTTGAGAACAAATGTAACATTTTCTTCAAATACCTATAATGATGAATCTTCTTTTAATTACTCTAAGTACATTCATATAGTTCATGCTAAACCTAACACATGCCTTTTCGATACCTAGATTAAGATAACATGTAACATGATCAAAACATAACATTATCTATATAAGATAACTTGGTGATTTCAAGTCTAAGGTCATTTACATAACCGTAACATGAATCTTTCCATAGACATATGTAATCTCTTCATATAAAATTCTCATGTGGGCTAGTTTAGTATACATGTCTTATGATAAGAATATATATATTAGTTTTAAGCATCCCTTGTACCTTAACTTATAAGAACAACTGTTTCCTTTCATAAAGAAATGAATATAATATATATTAGCCTATACGGCTTTAATGAATGTCTAATATTTAAGAGAGTATCGACTAAAAACATTTTAGAAACAATATTTTGATGCAATATAAATCCTATAATTATAATAACTTTATAATTTTATTTGCAAAGCATTTTTGTCTCATGAATTTTATTTTTACTCTAGATTTCATAAATCAAATATTAGATTCATTACTATAATATTATATGAATATTAAAGATAAATTAAGCCTTGATTAATAATAAACATGTATTTACATTAATATAATAATGTCACGTATAACAAATTGATTGACTTTAAAACATATTAAACTAACATTTATAGTAGAAAATGTTAAGTAGAAAAATTAACACATCGCATCCACCGAGTCTAAATTAACTGTATTAGAGAGGATAATAATCAGAGACTGCAAAAAGAATCAAATGCTAAAATTCTAAATCATGAAATGTTCTTCCTCATTTTAAGAAATATAAAGCTATGATATCAACTAATGGCTGAAATACAAACTTACCATGAGAATCCTTATCCTTTCATAACTTAGATGGACACCTTAATTCCTTCCCACATCCTGGTTTTTGGCATATATATTGTTTGTCACTTCCAACACTACCAAAGGTAAAAAGTTTTCCTTCATTGATGAAGAGAGTGATGAATGATCCACAAAATACATTTTGTAGTGTTTAATATATTGGATAATATTAGCTGGATTAGACTAGATATAATTGAATTGAACTGAATAAATAACTATCATATCTTGTGTTTGATATGCATTGAATAAGATAAAATTATACATTGTAATGATAATAATATCATTATGTTATCTAATGTTTAAAGTGTAGATTATAATATATATTTTAATCTAAAAATTTAATTTATTTTTTAATATAATATAATGAATAAATATATATTTTTTAGAAAATCATTATTAATATCTATTTAAATATTATTTTATTCTGAACAAAATCCACAATTTTTCTTATGTTAATTAATACGTTATATTAGTATTTAACTAATTTACAAACAGTTGTAATTGTTTCAAATTAACTTATGTTTGAATTTTTTTATTTGCGCACGACCATGTGATAATTTTTGAAATATATTTTTATTAAATTATACAGTAAGTAGAATATTTTTTTTTTTTAAATTCAAACAATTAAAATTATATAAAATATTATATAAATTTAAATTTTATTTCCTTTTAAATGCATTTTTTCGACAAAAACATACATACATACATACATACATATATATATATATATATATATATATATATATTACAAGTAACATGATTTTTTGAATAAAAATCTAAAACAATTAAAATAAATATTCACAAAAAATAAAATGATTGAGATAGATGAGAAAAAAATATTTTCTTTACCAAAACCCTCCTTCTTTATTCTTTTTTTTTAATTTCTAGCAAACAAAATGTTTTTTTATTAGAAGATTTTTTTTAAAAAAATTAATCTCATATAAAAAGAAAATCTTAATAAGAAAATAAAAAAATAATACAAGGAAAATTTTGACCTAGAAATATAAAATAATTAATTTGATAAAATTATATAAAAAATTAAGTTAAAAAATAATAAAAAATATTCTTTATTAATATTCATGAGCAATTCTTTTCAAAACAAATTCTGCATATTAGATTTATATAAATTATTTTATAAATTAATTAACAACATTACCATAAAAAAACCAAAATATTATTTTAAAAAAAGCAATAATTGGATGGATTTTTAAATTTTATTGTAATAATCTTAATTAAAAAAATATATTATAAAACAAATAAAAAAAGATTAAGGCTAGGCACTAGTCCCCCATAAACTAGGTTCTGTTTGTTTTTGCATTTAAAAAATTTTTTTAAAAGTTTTTTTTACTTCAAATTAATATTTTTTTGGTGTTTTATGATTATTTTTGATGAGTTGATGTTAAAAATTATTTTTAAAAAATAAAAAAATATTATTTAATATATTTTCAAATAAAAAACAACCACAATTATATTTACGACCACACTATAAGTCAAGGTACCCTTTCTTTTTTCTTTTTTCTTTTTTCTTTTTTTAAGTTGGAACAACAAGTTTTTCAAGGGGAAAAAAAGCAGGAGAGGATACATGCTCGATGGGGGTAGACTACCTGTCATCATTTAGCTCAAGCTTTGGCTACCGGAAGTTTCTGAAAAATTGAATTTCAGCAAACGAAATTAAAATAATATTTATTTTAATTTTCATAATTTTTTCTAAAAACTCATTTTTCACATGAAAATACATAAAAATCAAACTAGAAAACACCCAGAGACTCCAAAATACATAAAAAATTAAAATCAAATTAAAAAACTTTTAGAGATTTTTTTCTTCTAATATAGTTAAAAATAAATACCACTTTCATTAAATTTTTTTAATTTTAAATAGCATTTATAGACCTTATTTGTTTACTGGAAAGTAGTTTCATTTTGGAAAGTGAATTCCAGGAAAGTGAATTATTTTCTGATGTTTGGTAGCGTAATGGAAAATAAGTTGGAAAACACTTTCTAGTGTTTGATTATGTCATGGAAAATGAGCTGGAAAATAACTTATTAATGTTTTATTTTTTTCAAGTTTATTAAAATAATGAGGAACAAATCTTATAGATTAAAAAGTTGAATGAGAATGAAATTGAAAAAATATATAATTTCATAAATTATCTCAAATAAAATAAATAATAATCAAAATAATAGAGATCAAATCTAAAAAAAATGAAAGATGAAGAAATTAAAAATAATAATAATTAACATTTTATAAATTATTTCAAAAAACATAAGTAACAATCAAAAGAATAAGGATAAAAAATTTCAATAAAAAAATAATAAGGGAAAAGCAAATAACAATTATAAAAATGATGACCAAAGTTAATATAAAAATTAAATTTTAAGAGATGAAATTGAAAAATAAATATTCAAAACAAAATATATATAGCAATCAAAAGTTTGATGATCAAATTTGATATAATCAGCAAATAATATGACATTTCTAAATTTTTCACAACTTCTGGAAAGTGTTTTCTGCTCAAATTTTTCAGGAAAACACTTTCTTGGAAATCAAGCTAAATTTTTCTTTGACTGGAAATTGTTTTCCGTTGACCAACTTTTCTAATGTCAAACAAACACATGAAAGTTTGGAAAATAGTTTCTTGAAAAGTGAATTTCAAAAAATAAACATAACCATCATAGTAAAATCAAAGTTATAAATGACTGAGGTTCGATCATCTAAGAGTTTTAGCTCTTCAATTTTTTTAGAAAATTCTTTTATTTTTTAATTTTTAAAAATTAAAATATAATAAAAATAAAATGAAAACTAAAAAGTAATAATTTAAAAGAACAAGGATGGAAAATAAATAAAAAAAACTTGAGAGATTCAAATAAAACTTTTGCATGTCATTTGTGAAAAAAAAGCTTGTTTCCTTTTGTATTAATTTTAATTTTTAATTTTTAATTTTAAAAAGAAGCTAAAATTATATTTCATAAAATTAGCTAATATAACAAAAAAGCAAAATAAAAAAAATATTCAAATAAATAAAATCATAAAAACATAATTTTAAGATATGTAATTGAAAAATAAAGGATATATCTGAATTAGAAAAATTACAAATTTTAAATATTAAAATGGTAAAAAAGTATAATAATTTTTTGTGAGCTTTTTAAAAGTGCAGTTGATGTTATATTTTAAATATAATTTTTATTTATAAATATATAAAAATATATTTTTTTATTTTTTAAAATCTATTTTTAATATTAGTATATAAAAAAATTAATTTAAAATAAAAAAATTAAAATTCAGTGAAACTTGGGTGAAAAAGGAGCACAAGGGCACGAAGTTGGTTTTTAAATAAATAATGATTATAAGAGAGAGAGATAGAGAGAGTAATTTCTAGAAGAGAAATATCTCTCGTCTCGATCGATCGAGAATCACTTGCTTTTAGATCAATCAAACCCCCGATCTCTACTCTTAAACCCTACCGCCGCCGACAACTCCACCACCATGAAACGCTCAATCGACGATTTTAGCGTCTCCAAAAGCAAAAGCAAACCCGTCTTCTTAACCAAAGCTGAACGTGAAAAATTAGCCCTTCAGCGCCGCCAAGAAGAAATCGAACAACA
>Ga0325404_1006136_pt1 | contig 12638 bp, 4 predicted proteins | sample PopdelMetagenome_18_FD_205664 | JGI IMG/M metagenome (GOLD analysis project Ga0325404, IMG submission 205664) | Populus deltoides microbial communities from Bellville, Georgia, United States - Xylem-Control-R1 | ecosystem: Host-associated > Plants > Phyllosphere > Stem > Wood/Secondary xylem... | reverse complement strand
TGTTGTTCGATTTCTTCTTGGCGGCGCTGAAGGGCTAATTTTTCACGTTCAGCTTTGGTTAAGAAGACGGGTTTGCTTTTGCTTTTGGAGACGCTAAAATCGTCGATTGAGCGTTTCATGGTGGTGGTGTTGTCGGCGGCGGTAGGGTTTAAGAGTAGAGATCGGGGGTTTGATTGATCTAAAAGCAAGTGATTCTCGATCGATCGAGACGAGAGATATTTCTCTTCTAGAAATTACTCTCTCTCTCTCTCTCTCTCTCTCTCTCTTATAATCATTATTTATTTAAAAACCAACTTCGTGCCCTTGTGCTCCTTTTTCACCCAAGTTTCACTGAATTTTAATTTTTTTTATTTTAAATTAATTTTTTTATATACTAATATTAAAAATAGATTTTAAAAAATAAATAAAAATATTTTTATATATTTATAAATAAAAATTATATTTAAAATATAACATCAACTACTGCAATTTTAAAAAACTCACAAAAAATTATTATATTTTTTTACCATTTTAATATTTAAAATTTATAGTTTTTCTAATTCAGTTATATCCTTTATTTTTCAATTACATATCTTAAAATTATGTTTTTATAATTTTATTTATTTAAATATTTTTTTTATCTTGCTTTTTTGTTATATTAGCTAATTTTATGAAATATAATTTTAGCTTTTTTAAAAAAATAAGAATTAAGAATTAAGAATTAAAATTAATACAAAAGGAAACAAGCTTTTTTTTCACAAATGACATGCAAAAGTTTTATTTGAATCTCTCAGGTTTTTTTTATTTATTTTCCATCCTTGTTCTTTTAAATTATTACTTTTTAGTTTTCATTTTATTTTTATTATATTTTAATTTTTAAAAATTAAAAAATAAAAGAATTTCTAGAAAAGTTGAAGAGCTAAAACTCTTAGATAATCAAACCTCAGTCATTTATAACTTTGATTTTATTACGAAGACTATGTTTATTTTTTAGAATTTATTTTTTGATAAACTACTTTTCAAACTTTCATGTGTTTGTTCGATATTAGAAAAGTTGGTTAACGGAAAACACTTTCCAGTCAAAGAAAAATTTAGCTTGATTTTCAGGAAAGTGTTTTCCTGAAAAATTTAGGCGAAAAACACTTTTCAGAAGTTGTGAAAAATTTAGAAATGACATATTATTTGCTGATTATATCAAATTTGATCATCAAACTTTTGATTGCTATATATATTTTGTTTTGAATATTTATTTTTCAATTCCATCTCTTAAAATTTAATTTTTATATTAACTTTGGTCCTCATTTTTATAATTGTTATTTGCTTTTCCCTTATCATTTTTTTATTGAAATTTGTTATCTATCAAATTTGATCCTCATTCTTTTGATTATTATTTATGTTTTTTGAAATAATTTATGAAATGTTAATTATTATTATTTTTAATTTTTTCATCTTTCATTTTTTTTAGATTTGATCTCTATTATTTTGATTATTATTTATTTTATTTGAGATAATTTATGAAATTATATTTTTTTTCAATTTCATTCTCATTCAACTTTTTAATCTATAAAATTTGTTCCTCATTATTTTAATAAACTTGAGAAAATAAAACATTAATAAGTTATTTTTCAGCTCATTTTCCATGACATAACCAAATACCAGAAAGTGTTTTACAACTAATTTTTCATTACACTACCAAACATCAGAAAATAATTCACTTTCCTGGAATTCACTTTTCAAAATGAAATTACTTTCTAACAAACAAACAGGGCCTATAAATGCTATTTAAAATTAAAAAAATTTAATGAATGTGGTATTTATTTTTAACTATATTAGAAGAAAAAATTCTCTAAAAGTTTTTTAATTTGATTTTAATTTTTTATATATTTTAGAGTCTTTTGGGTGTTTTCTAGTTTGATTTTTAGGTATTTTAATGTGAAAATGAGTTTTTAGGAAAATCTAGTATAATTAAAATAAATATTATTTTAATTTCGTTTGCTGAAATTCAATTTTTCAGAAACTTCCGGTAGCCAAAGCTTGAGCTAAATGATGACAGGTGGTCTACCCCCATTGAGCATGTATCCTCTCCTGCTTTTTTTACCCTTGAAAAACATGTTGTTGCCGACTTATAAAAAAAAAAAGAAAGAAAGAAAGAAAGAAAGAAAGAAAGGGCACCTTGACTTTGTGATTGTAAATATCACTGTGGTTGTTTTTTAAAGTGTTTTTTATTTGAAAATATATTAAAATAATATTTTTTATTTTTTAAAAATAATTTTTGACATCAGCTTATCAAAAATAATCTGAAAACACCAAAAAAATATTAATTTAAAATAAAAAAGAAATTTAAAAAAATAATTTTTTTAAAAAACACTTTTAAAATACAAAAACAAGCAGAAGCTAGTTTGTGGGGGGATTGGTGCCTAGCCTTAATCTTTTTTTATTTGTTTTATAATATGATTTTTTTAATTAAGATTATTACAATAAAATTTAAAAATTCATCCAATTATTGCTTTTTTTAAAATAATATTTGGGTTTTTTTATGGTAATGTTGTTAATTAATTTATAATATAATTTATATAAATCTAATATGCAGAATTTTTTGAAAAGAATTGCTCATGAATATTAATAAAGAATATTTTTTATTATTTTATAACTTAGTTTTTTATATAATTTTATCAAATTAATTATTTTATATTGCTAGGTAAAAATTTTCCTTGTATTATTTTTTTATTTTCTTATTAAGATTTTCTTTTTATATGAGATTAATGTTTTTTAAAACTCTTCTAATAAAAAAAACATTTTGTTTGCTAGAAATTAAAAAAAAAAAGAATAAAGAAGGAGGGTTTTGGTAAAGAAAATATTTTTTCTCATTTATCTCAATCATTTTATTTTTTGTGAATATTTATTTTAATTGTTTTAGATTTTTATTCAAAAAATCATGTTACTTGTAATATATATATATATATATATATATATATATATATATATATATATATATATATATATATGTTTTTGTCGAAAAAATGCATTTAAAAGGAAATAAAATTTAAATTTATATAATATTTTATATAATTTTAATTGTTTGAATTTTAAAAAAATATTCTACTTACTGTATAATTTAATAAAAATATATTTCAAAAATTATCACATGGTCGTGCGCAAATAAAAAAATTCAAACATAAGTTAATTTGAAACAATTACAACTGTTTGTAAATTAGTTAAATACTAATATAACGTATTAATTAACATAAGAAAAATTGTGGATTTTGTTCAGAATAAAATAATATTTAAATAGATATTAATAATGATTTTCTAAAAAATATATATTTATTCATTATATTATATTAAAAAATAAATTAAATTTTTAGATTAAAATATATATTATAATCTACACTTTAAACATTAGATAACATAATGATATTATTATCATTACAATGTATAATTTTATCTTATTCAATGCATATCAAACACAAGATATGATAGTTATTTATTCAGTTCAATTCAATTATATCTAGTCTAATCCAGCTAATATTATCCAATATATTAAACACTACAAAATGTATTTTGTGGATCATTCATCACTCTCTTCATCAATGAAGGAAAACTTTTTACCTTTGGTAGTGTTGGAAGTGACAAACAATATATATGCCAAAAACCAGGATGTGGGAAGGAATTAAGGTGTCCATCTAAGTTATGAAAGGATAAGGATTCTCATGGTAAGTTTGTATTTCAGCCATTAGTTGATATCATAGCTTTATATTTCTTAAAATGAGGAAGAACATTTCATGATTTAGAATTTTAGCATTTGATTCTATTTGCAGTCTCTGATTATCATCCTCTCTAATACAGTTAATTTAGACTCGGTGGATGTGATGTGTTAATTTTTCTACTTAACATTTTCTACTATAAATATTAGTTTAATATGTTTTAAAGTCAATCAATTTGTTATACGTGACATTATTATATTAATGTAAATACATGTTTATTATTAATCAAGACTTAATTTATCTTTAATATTCATATAATATTATAGTAATGAATCTAATGTTTGATTTATGAAATCTAGAGTAAAAATAAAATTCATGAGACAAAAATGCTTTGCAAATAAAATTATAAAGTTATTATGATTATAGGATTTATATTGCATCAAAACATTGTTTCTAAAATGTTTTTAGTCGATGCTCTTTTAAATATTGGACATTCATTAAAGTCGTAGACACTAATACATATTATGTTCTTTTCTTTATGAAAGGAAGCAGTTGTTCTTATAAGTTAAGGTATAAGGGATGCCTAAAACTAATATATAGATTTTTATGATAAGACATGTACACTAAACTAGCCCACATGAAACTTTCATATGGAGAGATTACATATGTATATGGAACGATTCATGTTACAGTTATGTAAATAACCTTAGACTTGAAATCACCAAGTTATCTTATATAGATAATGTTATGTTTTGATCATGTTACATGTTATTTTAATCGAGGTATCAAAAAGGCATGTGTTGGGTTTAGCATGAACTATATGAATGTGCTTAGAGTAATTAAAAGAAGATTCATCATTATAGGTATTTGAAGAAAATATTACATTTGTTCTCAAATAGTATTGACTAAGAAGTTCTTAGCCAAAGTGAAATGAGATTTGAAAAGGATTTCTAATTTTATTCAAATGATCAATGACTATTATGTAGAGAAAAAAGATGATTTAACATGGCAGATATACTTCATGCTTTAATTTTAAATCGAAACATTATTAATGAAAAGATTTTAATTATATTTAGAAATCAGTCATTGAAAAGGTTTAAGTCAAACTACTAATGACTTTTCTAATATTTAGAGGATTATGAAATGTTGTTAAATGATGCACTTGATTTTTAAATATAAATTAATCAATTTTTGAATTAATAATAAATTAAATTATTTAATTATAATTTATACTTGGGTCAACATATTAGGAACTCAATTGGTCATACATATTAAGAATCATTAGTCAGAAATTAAACTAAGATAATTTAATAAAATATGACTTGATTAAAATATATTTTAAAAATTAAGAAATAAAATATAATTAATACAAGGATATTATTGAGGGGAAAATTCATATTTTATCTATTTATAGGGTTTTTTAGATTTCAGGTTTTTTTGAATTGTTGAATGCTGGTTTTTGTTTTACTTTTCATAAACTATTAAACAATAAAAATACTTTTTTACCCTACTAGGATCAAACAAACGTTAGGCTGTTGGACAAGGTTTTCTCGATTATTTTTTATGTATAGTTAAAATACGTATTTGACCTTAAAAAACATAAAAATAAGATTTACTTATGAGGGTGTTTTTGTATTTTCACACGGGTTTTTGGGTTATAATTAGGGTCATGAGAGGCATTTTGAAATTTTTCATGTTGACTTTTAAATTTTTTAATCAAGAAAGCTGCTGACGCGAGCTAATCATGCGTTAGTGAGTGTGTGACGTCTGCACCATTTAGACGATGCGTTCAACACAACCCAACAACCAAACTTGACATTCCACCATATCTTTGAATGCGTCACCATGTTCTCTTTCACAAGGTGTGACACGTGATGGTGTATGGTGGTCAAATTGTCGTTGATTTTTTTTTCTCTCCTGCCAAATAAAGTGCACAATTGTTTTATTTGACTTTGGTTTTTCAATTTAATTTGATTTCTTATTTTTTTCATATTACTTTTATAAAAATTTTATTTTTTTTCAATTTAGTTCTTCAATTACAATTTCTCATATGTTTTTTTTTCATTTATATCTTTATTCTTTTGATTTTGATTTTTTTTCTTGGCCTTTTTGTTAATTGTTTTTTGGCTTTAAATTTCATCATTGAATCAAATTTTTTGTTGTTTTTTTTATTTATTTAACCCTAATTATTTTTATTTGTTTTTCTTTTCGTTAAAGTTATTTTTCAATTCAATTTAACCGTCCAATTGAAAATTTTTGTTTTCCCTCTATTTTTTTTTTAATTTTTACCCTCATTCTTTTAATTATTTTTAAAATCCTTTTGTGTATTTTTTTTAGTTTTATTTTTGGACATTTGATTTGTTGGGGATTTGACTTTATAGGATCTTATCATTTTACATTATTTATTTTAAAATATTAGTTTTGTGATTATCTTCAATTTCTTTTCTATGGGCTTATCTGGCTTAATTCATGGGTTTTACATGTCTTTTTTAAATATAAGTGTTTATAAATTGTTTCTTTATGTTTGATTTTTCAAGATATTAATTTAATTCATCTATAATTTTTATTTTTGTTTTATACAAATGAACTTCATTTTTCAAAATAAAAAGTATTTATTTTTAAATAATATTTATGACATGTTCGGTGTTGTGTAATATGTGTTTAGGGTGTGAGTTTATTCAATTAATTTCATTTGTGTTTCTATTTCTATAATCTTTTATTAATTAAAATAAATAAGTTCAATAAACACAATTGGATAAATATCTTTTTTGTATGATTGAATATCTTGATCTATACTCATCTCTTAATTTTTTTCAATTTTTTTTGGTCATTGCTAACTATTGTTTTTATTTATTTACATAGACGGTTATTAATTTATTTAATTAAATACTTGTATAAACTTTTTAATTTATATTTTGAATTTTTTTAAGTAAAAAACATATAGAAGTAATCTGCATACCCGAGTTAGATAGCTAATCTACTTTTATTTTATGTATGATATTTGATTTGTTTTTGTTTTTCCTTGCATTAATTCCGTTATTTTTCTTTAGGATCTGAGATGCTCATTCTTTTGCTCTTTCTGCTTCAGCCTAGATCTATTTTATACATATAACTAAAGGGTATGGGGAAATCACTGTTCCCCACACCCAAAAGCACTGTGGATTACAACAGTAATCCACAGTGCTTTCCTCTTCTTTTTTTTGCTAACTTTTCTTTTTTTTTGTTTTTTTTTAAAAATTACTTTTTTTTCAAAATTACCTTTTTTTTTCCAACTTTTTTTTTCCAAAATTATTTTTGTTAATTTAACTTTTTAAATATTGACCTGGTTAAAATTTTTGCTTTGTATTTTTTTTTAAAATACCGTGGATTGCTGCGATGTTTTTCCACATAGTTTTTCTATTTTATTTCTTTATTTTTCAAAATTATATTTGTCGATTTTTTTTAATATTGAGCTGATTGAGAATTTAGTTTTGTAATTTTTTTTCTTTAAAACATTGTTGATTGCTACAATGTTTTTCCGTATGGTTTTTTTTATGATTTTCTCTGAAATTATCTTTTTTTATTTTATTTTTTAATATTGAGCTTATTAAAAATTACAGTTACAATATGTGAGAAAAACACTGTAACTTTCCTAAAAAATCACTGTTGATTGCTACAGTGTTTTTTCCCACATGGTTTTTTTATATTTTTGTTATGTTTTTCTCTAAAATTATCTTTGTCAATTTTATTTTTTAAATATTAAGCTGGTTAAGAATTGCAATTACAAGTAAATACAAGTTTTTCCTCACAAAACACTATGGATTGATACAGTTTTTCCTCATATGGTTTTTTTTTCCGTTTCTTTTGTGTTTTTCTTTTTGTGATATTTCTTTCTAAAATTATCTTCATCGATTTTTTTTTATATAATATTGAGTTGGTTAGAATTTAACTTTGTAATAAAGTTTAATCATGCAGGGAAAGCATTGTAGCTTTGCTCATAAAACATTGTGGATTGCTACAGTATCTCTCCGCATGGTTTTTTTTGTTATAATTTTTTTCAAATTATCTTTTTTAATTTTATTTTTTTAATTTTGAGTTGTTTGTGAATTACAATTACAAGTCATTAGAAATAAGGTTAAATCATGTGGGGAAGCACTGTAGCTTTCATCACAAACCACTGTGAATTGCTACAATGTTTCCAACATGATTTTTTTCCCTTTTTTTGGTGTTTGCTTTGTTTTTTTTTTTTCTAAAATTGTCTCTATTGATTTTTTTTAATATTGAGCTGATTAAGAATTTAGTTTCGTAATTTTTTTCTTTAAAATACTGTCAATTGTTGCAGTGTTTTCCCATGTGATTTTTTTTATAATTTTTTCTAAAATTATCTTTGTCGATTTTTTTTTGAATATTGAGTTGGTTAAGAATAATAATTACAATAAAGCTAAATCATATGAGGAAAGCGTTGTAGTTTTTCTCATAAAACACTATGGATTGCTATAATATTTCTCTAAATGGTTTTTTATTTTATTTTATTAGGAAAAGCGCTATAGTTTTCCTCACAAAACATTGTCAATTGCTACAACGTTTTTTCTCATGGGTTTTTTTTCCAAAATTATCTTTGTTGGTTTTTTTTTTTAATATTAAGTTGTTAGAGAATTTAGCTTTGTAATTTTTTTCCTTTTTATTAACTGAAAAGCTAAATCATGTGGCGAAAACACTGTATCTTTTCTCACAAAACATTGTAGATTGCTACAAATCATTTTGTTCAATCTTTAAATTTTTGATCACTAACACAATTTTTTTTTCGTCATGAAATATTTGCTCCATCACACCTTTAATTTCTATTACAAATCCAGCGCTGGTTCACAATTATAACACTATCAATTACATTTATTTTATAAGCTCATGGCAGCGCGCATGCATGTCATCTCGTTAACTAATATCTAAATAGTGTGGAGGAATCACTGTTCCCCCACACACAAAATACTGTGGATTACAACAGTAATCCACAGTGCATTCTTCTTTTTTATTTCATTTCGTTATTTTTTCCCAACTTTCTCCTTTTTTCTTTTTTTTCCAAAATTACTTTTTTTTCAAATTTCCTTTGTTTTTTTTTCATTTATTTTTTTTTCAAAATTATTTTTGTTGATTTTACTTTTTAAATATTGAGCTGATTAAAATTTTTACTTTGTAATTTTTTCTCTTTGAAATGCTGTGGATTCTTGCGGTTTTTTCCCACATAGTTTTTCTATTTTATTTTTTTATTTTTTATTTTTTAAAATTATATTTGTCAATTTTTTTTTAATATTGAGCTGATTAAAAATTTAGTTTGGTAATATTTTTCTTTAAAACATTGTTGATTGCTACAGTATTTCTTCGCATGGTTGTTTTTTTTATAATTTTCTCCTAAATTATCTTTTTTTATTTTATTTTTTTAATATCTAGCTGGTTAAAAATTACAGTTACAATATGTGAGGAAATCATTGTAACTTTCCTTGCAGATTACTGTGGATTGCTACAGTGTTTTTTTCCACATGGTTTTTTTCTGTTTTGTTATGTTTGTTTTCTAAAATTGTCTTTGTCAATTATATTTTTTAAATATTAAGCTGGTTAAGAATTATAATTACAAGTAAATAAAAGTTTTTCCTCACAAAACACTATGGATTGATACAATTTTTCCTCACATGGTTTTTTTCCAGTTTCTTTTATGTTTTTATTTTTTGTAATATTGTTTTTCAAAATTATCTTCGTTGATTTTATTTTTTTAATATTAAGTTGGTTAAAATTTAACTTTGTAATAAAGCTTAATCAAGTGGGGAAAGCACTGTAGCTTTCCTTACAAAACATTGTGGATTGCTACAGTGGCTCTCCACGTGGTTTTTTTTCTTATAATTTTTTTCAAAATTATCTTTGTCAATTTTTTTTTTAATATTGAGCTGTTTGAGAATTACAATTACAAATAAGACTAAATTATGTGGGGAAGCATTGTAGGTTTCATCACAAAACACTGTGAATTGCTACAGTGTTTCCAACATGATTTCCCCCCTTTTTTTGTTATTTTTTTCTAAAATTATCTCTGTCGATTATTTTTTAATATTTAGTTGATTAAGAATTTAGCTTTGTAATTTTTTTTCTTTAAAACACTGTCAATTGTTGCAGTATTTTCTCATATAATTTTTTTGTGATTTTTTTTTAAATTATCTTTATCAATTTTTTTTAATATTGAGTTGGTTAAGAATTATAATTACAATAAAGCTAAATCATATGGGAAAAGTGTTGTAGTTTTTCTCACAAAACACTATGGATTGTTACAGTATTTCTTTAAATGGTTTTTTATTTTATTTTATTGGGGAAAACACTGTAGTTTCCTCACAAAACATTGTCAATTGCTACAATGTTTTTTCTCATGGGTTTTTTTCATTCCAAAATTATTTTTGTTAGTTTTTTTAATATTAAGTTGGTAGAGAATTTAGTTTTGTAATTTTTTTTCTTTTTATTAACATAAAAGCTAAATGATGTAGCGAAAGCATTGTATCTTTCCTTACAAAACACTGTGGATTGCTACAAATCATTTTATTCAGTCTCTAAGTTTTTGATCACCAACACAACCTTTTTTCCCGTCATGAAATATTTACTCCATTATACCTTTAGTTTCTATTACTTATCTAGCGCCGGTTCACAATTATAACACTATTAAGTGCGTTTGTTTTATAAGCCCACGGCAGCGCGCGGGCATGTCATTTCATCTACTATTATTTGACTTCACTACTTCTTTCTTTCTTTGTGTTTATCCATTCCAGTAGTTTTGGCTAAGGTCTTGTTAGATTATGTGTTTTTTTTTTTTGTAATTTTTATTTACCTTGCATGGAGCGCGGGTAATAAATAAGCTTAATTTATTAAACACAAAATAAAAAAAATAAAAATTTGAATGCTCCTATATTCTGTTGTAGGCCCTAAAAAATATCATATAAATATTATATAGTTTCATTATAGCTTCTAAAATATTTGTATGATTGAATGTATGATATTTAACCTAATTTTAGGAACCATATGTATAAAAATTTGAGAACTACACTGGAATTATTCATGCAAAACCTTGTGATCTCTTAGGGATCTCCACAATTTTTTGAACATTCCATTTTATTTTCTATTTTTAACAATTTATTGAATTTTCATTGTCTAAAAAAATTAAAGAATACTTTCTACTATATAAATACTGAAATTATTTTTAAAAGTGGATTTGATTATCATTATTATTTATAAAAATATTGATTTTTTTTTCTAAATACAAGACAACGTAAGTACGCGCTCTCCAGATATTTCAAGGAGGGAAATTAGAGATATTTATTTTTTTATTTCAAAAATATTTTTGAAAAATTGAATTTATGTTTTTTTAAATTATTTTTTTTTGTTTTTAGTGAGTTTTTACGTATTAATATTAAAAATAAATTCTAAATAATTTAAAATATTATTTTAATATATATTCAAATAATAAAATACTTTAAAAAATAATTTTCACCGTTTATTAATCATGGTTGACATGCAAATTGGCATGAGGATGCCTTAGAATAATAATAATAAAAAAATAGAGGCCAATGGAGGGACAACATTTGTCCATAGTTTGATGACATAATTGATCAAATTGATAGTATAAGTATCAATATTCACAAGCTCAATAGTTTATGGGTGAAAACTTACATTAAAACCTTCTCCAACAGTCGCTCTGCCCAAAACTCTGTCAAGTGGCAATAGGCAGTAGCTAAAAAAAAACCTTCGAACTCTTGAAAAATCCCATTCTCGCACTCAGCACAAAGAGAAGCGAAGACGTTGCTAGTCATTTTCAATCCCTTCCTTAGACACTGAAAGATACTCTCCTCACCAATTCTGAAACGGGAGCCGCACGACTCGTCGTTTTGAAGCTTGAACTCTACGATTCCAGGTATGGTGTCTGTCAATTTTTATTTTTTTTTTGAATTTTGAAGAGTAAATAAACTGTTTCTGGGCTGTTTTAACACATCATCAAATGAGAAGATGTGAAATTGAATTTCAAAATCGGGTTCTTAATTTTATATTATTTGAATAAGAATTTGATGTAATTAACTGTAATGCAGGTGATTAGTCTTGACGATTTTTATCCATTTATTAATTATTTTATAATGAGAGAAATTTGATTGTTTGTGGGTTTTACTTGTCAATGCTTAAAACCCATATCAATTATATCAGTTAATTTTTTGAGGATCATTTTATTTTGCTTTGTTTAGATGGTTTTACGAGGACCATTTTAATTTGGTTTGTTTACCTTTTGATTTTGTTTTCTTGTTGGTTTCATTAGAAAGCACTGTTAAAGTTTTCAAGGTGTTAATGACGATGAGAATATTGAATTTAGAATCAACTGTAATGGAAGAATACTATAGCCTCACATATTCTTGCAATTTTAGGCTAAACAGAGATTTTCACGACCAATGTGAATGAACTAATTAAAGGGGATGGAAGAGGTTGGTGAGTTGGATATTGATTGCTATAATAATGTTATTGAGATATGCATTGCATGTGTTTCCTTCTATCTTTTCTTCAATCTCTATTGCCTGCCCAAGCCATTTAATGGTGATTATTATGTCAAACATTGTTGATATGAACATTCCTGTGTTGTAGTGAGTTGCATAGGAATTTGGCTTTGAGCTGCTGGAAAGAGTACCGGATAACAATTCCGTTTTAAGATATTGCTGTAAATATTTTGTACTGGACGTCATATCTAGGTCGGTGTTTAGACCTGGCCTCTAGAGCTTGTGATTCAGCATTGCCTCTTCAAGCACATTGTATACCACTTCCAATGAACATAGCCACGAAGCATAATAGGTTTTTGTTTCTCACTCAAAAGACTCTGAAACTCTTTAAATTCGGATTTTCTTTTTTCTCTATCAGTAAATGAATTTCTTTTCCCTTTCGGCTTTGCATAAAATCCACCTCAAACTTTGT
>Ga0325404_1006135_pt1 | contig 12639 bp, 9 predicted proteins | sample PopdelMetagenome_18_FD_205664 | JGI IMG/M metagenome (GOLD analysis project Ga0325404, IMG submission 205664) | Populus deltoides microbial communities from Bellville, Georgia, United States - Xylem-Control-R1 | ecosystem: Host-associated > Plants > Phyllosphere > Stem > Wood/Secondary xylem... | reverse complement strand
ACGCATTGACACTAACTCTAACAAATCTCCGAGCGTTAACCATTCCTCTACATCAATGGCTCTTACATCAAGGCTTGAGCTTGTTCATAAACTAAATTTCTGGTTTGCTGCGTTCTTTTCAATATAGCTCTAGAAGCAATCAGATAACTCAAACAAGGACCGCATCCACGTCCTCGATCCAAGAAAAGTTATTATTCCTAGATAAAAAGCATAATGAATAAAAACATATGAAAGGATGAGTAATTGATGATGCATGATATCGTAAATATTTGGTGCGTTTGAATTTGTTAAGCATGCAATCGTTTTGTCACAAATCAAGATGCATTAGTGAAAGCAGAGTAAAGCTTACCATATGCAGCAGGAGTTCTGATGATTTGATCGAAAGTATCATATGCAGTCCTTGTGTACAACAACCTGAGTCCAGGAAGCTCCCTCTTCAGTTGCGATGCCAAACCCTCTAATTTCCCATTAAATTCCATGGCCACATCGTTATATTCTTGTAAACAGTCATGGCGACCCATGATATTCGTGGTCCTCTCCAATGGCAGACAACCCATTGGAGGAACACCGGTTAAAGATATTTTCCTACCACCAAGATGATAAAGTTCTGTAATGAAATTTCTAGCAAGTCCAACAAGAAAATCCTCATATTGTCTGACGGTGAATTGGGATCGCCTGGTTGGAATTGTGTAGTAATTTTCGAGGAAATCATTCGTTCCTAAGCTCATAAGGTATAGAGCCTCGCTAAATATCTCATTCGCCTTCCGGTCTCCGACGTAGGCTCTCAGCTTATTTTGGTAATCCTTGTAGTACTCCAGTTCCTTCCATAAGGGTATCACATTCTGCAAGTATATACGAGCCAGGGATAAATTTTAATTGACATTTGAATGGCACCATTTATAGTATAGTAATAATACTGATGATATTCACAAGTACAATCCTGACAGAACAAAACTTGACAAGATTCAAATGGGAATTTTTTGTATTTTGGGTGGAGACTTACTAACACATTAGAAGTTGCATTGTCATAGCCAGTCCCAGCAGAAGCAAAGCAAACACCAGTGGCAAAATCTGATATACTATACAGAGGATCCAAGTAAGCTGGTATTGCTGGCTTGAGACCAAATGCCTCAGAAATGAAGTCAGGAGGTATGCGCCCATTGCAGAAACGTCCTGTGGGGAGCCCACCTTCGAAATCGCGGCCATAAGGCTTGAAATTGCTCTTGAGCAAAGTGGAAATCACATTGTTGTTTCCAGCATCAACAGATGAATCTCCAAACACTATGATTGCTGGGACCTTAGCTGTCGTTTCAGCAACTACTACTAGGAGTAATATTATTTGTATGCAGAAGAGACTAAGAACATGCATGTAACCCATTTCCCTGTGGTTTCTATATGCTCTTCGCAAACTTAAAAATAGAATCCTGGAAGAAGATGGGCATGTGGAAATTAAGATTACGAAGTACGTACAAGGGGAGGTTTTACGGGGAATAAATATGAAAGAGTTCGGTAGGTGGCTTAATGGCTGCAGATCTTGCAACAAAATTTAATAGTTTACCTGTATTCCTGCTCGGTATTGATAGTAGCTACGTCCACTAGATTTTCAGTACAGGAGTGTTGAAAAATATCTATTCTGAAAGGGGAAACAAAATCTTTATTAGCTGAAAAGTATTTTTTAAAAAAATATAATTTTAATAAAAAATAAATTCTTAAAAAGTAAGTTATTTTTTGTTATTTGATAATATCATGAAAAATAAATTGAAAAATATTTTTTAGTGTTTAGCTATGTTATGGAAAATGAGCTGGAAAAGTTTTAATTTGTTTTGAAGTTATTAAAAGAATAAGAACCAAATATTACAGATAAAAAAATTAAAGGATGAAATTAAAAACAAAATCTAATTTCATAAATGATTTCAAATAAAATAAATAACAATCAAAATAATAAAGACTGAATTTAAAAAAAAAAGTTGAATGATGATGAAATTAAAAAATATGTATAATTTTATAAATTATTTCAAATAAAATAAATAACAATAAAAATAATAAGGACCAAATCTGATAGATAAAAAAATTCAATTAAGAAAATAATAAAAGAAAAGAAAATAACAATCAAAAGAATAGGGATTAAAGTTAACATAAAAATTAAATTGTAAGAAATAAAAATCAAATTTCATAAATGATTTCAAATAAAATAAATAACAATAAAAATATTAAGGACCAAATATGATATACTTAAAAAAAGATATTTCTAAATTTTTTATAATTTTTGAAAAATATTTTCCATACAAAATAAAGAAAAATATTTTTTAGAAATCAGGCCAAGATTTTTTTTAATTAAAAAGTATTTTTTGTTAATAAACTTTTCTAATAGTAAACAAATATTAAAAAAAAATTAAAAAATTATTTTTAAAAAATTATTTTTCATAAATCGAAGGAGATCTAAAATTCAAATAGAATTCCATCAGGGTTTGATAAAATGCCTTGTGGGAATATATTTACTTGTTTAGTAATTTGTTTGATCATAACAATTATTTTTTAAAATATTTAAAAAAAATTAAAATATTTTTTTTTTAATTTACTTTTAGCATTAGCAATTTAAAATAATTTAAAATCATATACAGCTCTTTTTAAACACACATTGATCCCGTCACGCTTAAACAATTAATGTTCGATATATAACTTGGGAAAAAATAAGCAGCTGAGTTTGTTCGACGATCAAATTATTTGCAAATGCCAGTTGATTCGGAGACATGAAGAGCCGTTTAATCTGTAGCAAAATATAATGTGCTTGAACCACATCTGGCTAGAAAAATTTGGGAAAATAAATTGAAAGCATCAAATGAATGGACCCCAGACCTTTATTTGACTAATCTCTCGTGATGTTGGCTGTTCTTGGTTAAATATTTCTGTGTTGCTGGAAACGCCAAACCAACTTATTAATTATTGTTATAAATTGAACGCAAAAGCAGTTGGATCGAGTTATGATTTATATTTAGACTTTGTAACTATACTCGACCACCAGATGAAAAGCTGGTGGAGAATCAACCCCAATAGTTTTCGTGGAAGAACGCCGTACGTGGGGTTCTAGAGACATGCGAGCCCCACGACAGCATGCATGTATCCATCCTATTAGTTGCATGTCTCCAATATTTGTTGTATTTTCCCTGTTGTCAGACAAGGTGCACTCAGAGATTGGAATTCTCGTACTTTTAACGTTCGGCAAACAACAAAATTGATCCAGTATATTTAACTAGAGTCCGTTGTCCTCTCCATCTGGGGATAGATTATTCAAATCTCTCCTGAAATATTTGTTTCAAGGGACTTTTATTATGATGTCGACAAGTAAAAAACCAGGCGACATCTCGACGTCCTTCCATGCATCCCCTCGATTCAAAGCAATTCTTAAATACCGTGACGACAGAGGGAAACTCCTCAATAAATCTCATAAATTTGTCAGATGCAGAGAGTATCATGCAGCCCGCCATTTGGGCGAAGCCGTGAAGAGGAATTTCATGACTATATTTAAACAAACACAAGGTAACAGTTATCTTCGACTTCCCATGTGCGCGCGGTTCCCCTGGTGGCCTACTGATCATTTCATACCATAATGTTAGAAGTGGGAATTCTTGCCCAGTAATTAACCCAGTTATCTTCTAACATCATGTTTACTCTATTAACGATGGATACAGTCGCTGTGCTTGCACATTGTTGGTCCTGAAATGATGGAGATGATCGATGGATCCGAGGTAGAGTTAGACTTCTCATCCTCCCTTTTTCAGGAAAGTCACGTGATCTTGGTGGGTTACCAAGTGTGTAAACAACCCTAAACCATTCATACAATGAAGGCGTAACAGTCTCTCTGCCATTACACAAAATCCTTTCTTTATTTTGCGTTCTCTCTATTTTCCTCCTCAGCAATCCATCAACTCAAGTATTGGAAAGTACACTTATTATCAAATAAGGGATATGTTTTTATAAGTGTTATAATGATTTCTAGGTTATTTTTTAAATTCATTTTTTTTTTCAAAAAAATAATAGCGAAGAAACTTACAACATAAAAAAAGTTGACTTGGGAAGGATTTCAAATGTAAAAAAATTAAGCTATAATTTTAGATCAAATCAGGAGCCTAATTGTATCTTATTTTACGCAAAACTAGAGAGACAATACAGAGTTAAGGTCAAATTAAATGATTATTGGACGAATCTGCTAAAAATTAATTAAGCCTAGGGACATAATTAGATTTTTAATAAGGCCAATTTGATTCCATCATGGGTCAAATTAAAGTTTAATTATGTTTAAGAATTCATTTAGGTTCAATTGAAATATTTAATTAGGTGTAAGAACTTAATTATACTTGAAATGGGTAAAATTAATTTTATTAGGGGTTTAATTGGTGAAAACTTAAGATCTAGAGCCCAATTTGAGCTTAATTGAGAATATTAAAATTTTAAGAGACTAAATTTAATTTTTACCAATCCAATTGACTGAAATCATGGATAAAATTATAAGAAAATCAAAGTTCTAGGGTTAATTAAGGGTTAAATTAAAGAAATTCACAGCAAATAACCATTTTAAAAAAGGCGCCGAACTTTAGGGACCCAGTTGACTAAAAATCAAAGGTGAAATTGAAGAAAATTAAAATTTTAACGATCAATTGAGGATCAATTTATATAAATCTAGAACCAAGGACTAATGTGAAAAGGCGCTAAAATCTGGAGCTGAAATTGAAGTTCTTTAGGGGCAAAATTGCATAAAATTAAAAGTTTGAAGTCAACTAAGAGTGTAACTGAGAGAAATCAGAAATCGAATGATTAAATTAAACTTTACCAAAACAAATTGAACTTTAGTAACTATTCATCCTCTTCTTCAATTTTTCTCTAAAAAGACTGCTCATGGGGCTACTTTGCAGGTGTATTTAATGCCTTTACCCTTCACCAAATTTAACAAACTTGCACGATTGACACCATAGCAGCTGTGGTGCCAACCCAAAAGGGCCACCTTAGGCAACTTTTAACTGTCAAATTTTATAATTTATGGTGACCACTTTGAACCAACAATTGGGATCTTGTGAGGTCAAATCAAGGGTCAAGGTTTGACACCATAAAAGACAACATATCCTTCTTCCACCTCCTATAAATAGGGGTGGATTTCATGACCTGATGGAAAAGAAATGCAAGTCCAAAATTAGCTAAAATTCAACCTCCTCCTAGTTTTTCTTTCCCAAACCGACAGTTCTCTCTCTCTTTTCTGTCTCTTCGCCGCCTCTTCAGCCACTTTCACTTTAGCACTGCTATGACCAAGAGTAGCCCAACCTTTCCCACCAACCTATTTACTCACTGATAATAGTGACAGCCACCACCACCATCGTCAACTTCTTTTTCTTATCAATCGGCCCTTCTGCACCATGACAATTGTTGTTTCTTCCTCCAGCTCCAGCTTGAGCCACTAGTCAGACCTCCTAATCATAACTAAAACTCTTGCGCCAAGTGAGCTTTTTCTTTCATCCCTCATCCCCCCCCCCAACCCCAACCTCCTAATCACAATTGAAAATCTTGTGCCAAATGAGCTTCTTCTTTCATCCCTCATGCCCCCCCGACCTGCAACCATTTCGGTTGTATACAAACGTGAACATTGATTCAAGTTCTGCAAAAATAGTTAACCTTTGAGATGGGCTGGACCTGTTTCGACTCAGCCCACTTAAAAAAACAGAGAAAGAAGTTTGTTGAGCTGTCAGTCAGCCTATCCCGGCTTGGTCCGACCTAGTTAGTTAAGCCGAGCCTAGCCCAATAATAATAATAATAATAATATCAAAAGGAAAAAATTCCAAGGGTTATTTCAAAAAAATTGTGATTTTCTCGCTTATTTTTCCAACAATTTTGCATGATATGGAGTTGTATATTTACACTGTAAGATACAGATCTGGTATTAAAATACTCGGTTTTCTCCTAAATGTTTCTAAAATTTTTATAAAAAATTCAAAAAAAATCTAAAATTTTTTAAATTAATTTCCTCTTTTAAAAAAATTAAAAAAATTGTTTTCGTGCATACAACCAAATCCTAAAAGTTTTCTAAGTATACTTTTATAAAATAAAAAAAAAGATAAAAATGCATATTTTTCATGTTTTGAGATGCAAAAATGGATATCATAACTAATTTCTGATTATTCATTAGGGTTTGGCCAAAATATCAAAAATCTTTCAACAATCATTTTGTTCACTTTATATTTAAAATGTTAGGGTTTAGCTGTAGACTTTAATATTCAGGGATGTAAAACTACACGGTAGAGTATACTCTCATGTATTAAAGATACAAAATGCAAAATAAATGTGATGCTAAAATTTAGACCTTATAATTGTTAGGATTTAACTTGATAAAGTAGAGGCTTCCACACGAAAAGAGATCTACCTTGAATCTTAGAAAAATACCAATGAATAGAAACTTGATCTAGAAAGAACAATCAAACAATAATGCATCTTACCTTAGGTAGGGTGTACTGAGGGTGATACGTCTTCCCCTTGCACAATCAGTCCATTACGCGGACTCTCGCAGACCATTAAATTTTCTAGTAACCTTAATACTAGGTGACGACTCCTGAACCTTATAATCATAATTTTATAATTAAACTCAAAACCCCTCTCCTACTCCTAATACCTCTTAGGAGGCATAAAGTGTGTCATTCGACGTCACCTCACGATAGGATGGTGACTTTACTAGGGAACACCTTGTCTAATTGGATTATGCTTTGCTTATTTGATTATTTGCATATTTGTTTTGGTCTATTTAATTTTAGCTCGTATTTTTACTGCTTTAGCATGTATTTTTATATTGCTCGTGCATAAGTGCATCAGGTATGGATTAATGCCTTCATACAATTTAATTTTGTGAATAGACCTATTTTTAGGTTAAATGGGGAGTAGTGGTATGCTTCATGACTTTTAGTCGAGATTCAGATTCATGAAACATCCAACTATAAACTAAGTATTTACTCGGTAATGGCGGTCACACTATACCTCAACCATTCGTTGTAAAAAAGAGGTCGAGAAACAAGCACTAGTGATCCTTCGTCTTGAAATCTCTTAAACACCTTCTGAGCATATAAATATATCAACAAAATAAAATAGGTAAATTTGTTTTGGCGCACTTTGTCCATCGATATATTTATTACTGACAATCTATAAATTACCGATGAGAGTTTCTTCACGGACTGTTTCTTTTCGTGAGTCCATCGGTAACATACATAACAACAGACTGCTAGTGTAAATACTGACAAAAATTTACGTCAGTAAAAATATTAAATCTGGAAGTGAAATGCATTATTTCTAACTTATTTTCTTTGATATGTCTAAAGACTAGAAAATAATTTCCATCTCATTTTTATTATACAACTAAACATATTAATATATTTTACTTAAAAATATTTAACAAGGCTATATGTCTATAATGTTATATTTAAGATATTTATATTATATATATAGTTATATTTTATAAAATAAATTATACATAAAAATATGATATAATAAATATTTTTTCCACCATTACACTTTTTATATCTTTTTTTTATTGTAAGTTATTTGGTAGTTATATTTAATGCTCTATATATGTTAGATAAACTTTTTTAAAAAAATATTAATAAGTGATTTTCAATTTATTTTTTTATAGCATAACTAGAAAAATATTTTCTAATATATTATTTATGACATTATTAATCATTAAAAAATAATTAATTTTCTATAAAAACTACTTTCTAAAAAGAAATATTTTATAACAAATAAACAAGTTAGTGTTTTTATGTAATCGGCCCTGTTTCCAAATTTAGTGGCTAGACAATGTCCAGCATCTCTCAGGTTCCGATGGAGGGTCGTTGAAGCGAACATCAACATTCCAAATTTATTGATTATGCATCTGATTAAGTCTGTGATCCCCTTTAATTTAATTTCAAATATAATTTTAAATAAAAAATACTTTAATACACAATCTCTCCCGCAATCTAGAAAAGATCTCCCGTAATCTAGAACAGAAACAGTCATCTCGAGCATTAAAGGAGGAGCAGCATGAACCCGACCTGGAGGAAAAGAAATGGACGGTGGTTGAAATATTTATTGAGGAAAGGTCAAGTTCCAATTAAACTGACATGGAAAACAATAAAAGCTTCCCGGCAGAGAGGTTGGTTCTAATTGGGTGATCCATTTATGAACTTTGCTGACGCAGCTTCACTCGTTTCTAGGAGCAGGTCTCGTCGCCATCACGGTGTATGCAACTGTCCAGTTTAATATGAGGGCTTGGCAGCTGGCATGGCACCTCGATGATGAACGCCCTTGCCCTCCTCTGCAAATAAGCTCAAGGTAGCTTCCATGAAATCCATCAATGCTGGAACAGTATTTGCATGATTTTTCTGGTATTTAGAAGTATAATAATGATTGTTTTTTAAAGTGTTATTTATTTAAAAATATATTAAATAATATTTTTTTATTTTTTATAATTATTTTTGATATTAATATATCAAAAACGATAAAAAAAACATAAATAAAAATTGAAAAAATAAATCTTCATGAAATACTATTGAAAAGTAATTCCAAATAGATTAACATTTCATTGTAACTTAATTCTTTATATATATATATATATATATATATATATATAAAAGCTAGACTAAAAATATATGTGTTCCAAAAGTAATAATGAAAAAATCATTGAAACAGTGGCCACACGTCAACTGCTTCTCTTTGGCAGATGAAACAGCGGCCACACGTCAACTGCTTGTCTTTGGCAGCTGAAACAGCGGCCACACGTCAGCCAAGAAACGGCAGTCTTTTTTTCTTTTTCTTTTTCTTTTTTTTCGTTTTTAGAAAAGACCATGCAGTGATACCCAACTGCTCGCCAGTTCTAATTTAGGTCCCTAAACTATATACTATACTTTATCAAGGGATGAGACCAAAGCACAAACCTCCGAGATTTAGGCCCATGAAGAGGCTCAAGTGCTCAATCCACAGAAATCCGGGCCAAAGTCCATAATCCAACAGGCATGGAGCGAAACAGTACACCCGCTTACCCTATTTCTCATGAATGAACTCCATGTCTCTGCTTGCTTCTCGCCTTCTATTGACACTGATGCCCAATCGATGTTAAAAATGCTGTTAAGAACCATCAGAGATATAAAAAATGGGGGGGAAATGGGTTTCTCGAGCCTCCTTAGAAGATCTTTTTCTGTTCGGAGCGGAACTGTAGTAGACATGGGGGATAAAGATGGAGAACTGAGAGTGTTCATGGTTGCTGGGGAGGTTTCAGGAGACTCTATTGCTTCTCGCCTTATGGCTTCTTTGAAGAAGCTCTCTCCTCTTCCCATTCGTTTTTCTGGCGTTGGAGGGTAAGCAACCACGAGAACGTTTCTTTAATCCCAGTATTAACTTCTATTTGCTTTGTCAGAAATTGAGAATGTTACTTTTTTTTTAAAGGCCCAGGATGTCCAAGGAAGGATTGGAATCTTTGTTCCCTATGGAGGATATTTCAGTGATGGGGATGTGGGAATTGTTACCACATCTTAACAAGTTTAGAGTGAGTAGTCGTTTTGTTTACTTACTTGAGTCAATGTTAATTGGAATTGAGCGTTACTGTAAACTTTCAGGTAAGGTTGAAGGAAACAATTGAGGGTGCAATTTTGTTTCAGCCTCATGTTGTTGTGACTGTGGATTCCAAGGGGTTTTCTTTTCGTCTTCTAAAGCAGTTGCGAGGTAATATGAACTAGCCTCTCAGTGTTGGCTTCTATTCTTGTTTGTTGCTTATGTGATGCAAATGTTGTAGGAAAATGGGGAAATGATTTTTGCAGCTAGATATGGTTGGCAAGAATTGAATGGTCCTCTGCATTTTCATTATGTGGCGCCTTCGTTTTGGGCGTGGAAAGGGGGAGAAGCAAGGCTCAAAGGCCTGGCTAATTTTGTGGATCACATCTTATGCATACTCCCTAATGAGGAAGCAGTTTGCAAGTTAAATGGATTAGATGCAACCTTTGTGGGCCATCCTGTCCTGGAAGACATTTTTGAATTTAATTTGGTATGGATTAATCTTCAAACCTTGGAATGTAATCTGGTTTGACTCTTTAATGGAGATAACATATTTAATTACACGTCTTTGAGTTTCCTGTGAAAGTTAAGAGAGATAACATGTTTATTGTTCCAAAAATATGCTAGTTAAGAGAGCATATCTTGCGCATTCATCTACCAACTGCCCATGCTGTCTGAAATGATTACTTAATGATTTGTTCTGGATGTTTCCGATTAAAATTTACTATTGCTGTTGACGTTCTAACATTTATCATGTTTAGGGAAAGCAAGCCTCACCACATGACCTTAAGATAGAAGGAAGTTCTGAAGCTTTCCGAAGGAAATATGCAGTATCTTCAGGTAATATGTTGTGATGAATGGTCTAATTTCCTGTATTTCAAAAGTATTGTTCTACTTCACATTGAACAATGCTTCTTGTTATTATGCCATTATGGTATACATGACAGTTAACTAATAGGTCTTGATCAATAATCGACATCATGATCAAGCTTTGTTCTTGGATATGCATCTTCACTTTATCCTTCTATAGGTGATTGAAAATTTGTAATGCCTGCTATATGTTCTTAATTATTACTTGGGAGCTGCTCTCTAAATTTTGAAATTTAAGCCTGTTTTAACACCTCAGAAGTTGCATCTTTGGAAGGTGCTGCGGTCATTTCCTTGCTTCCTGGAAGCAGATTGCAAGAGGTCATTCGGATGCTTTCCATCTTTGCACGCACTTTTGATCAGTTAAAAGACTCCATTCCTGAATTAATTACCGTGATCCATGTGGCTCCTAATCAGCATGTGGAGAATTACATTGATGGAGTCATTCGTAAGTGGCCTGTGCCTGCTATATTGATTCCTGGGGGACATCAACACCTGAAATATGATGCGTTCAGTGTAAGCTCTTCTGCTCTTCTCATACAGAAAGCATTCATAGTTGAATCAGAAATCTATGACTTAGGAAGCATAAGGGATTGCAGCTGTTGGTGAAAATGGATTGCTTGCATAGTTTCCTTGTCACTTAACTAAAGGATTGCCAGTTCCTAATTGATCTCACTGTCATGGGTGAAATAAGAAATGGAGGAGAGGAGGAGTCAATCTGGCAGAAATTGACCTAGTTATTAGCGGGAGTATGCCGAGGAGTCGGATTAAATACATTTTACAGTACTGAAAGAAGGTGGGCACTGCCAGGAGACTTTGAGAAACTTGATTGTGGTTAATAGTGCCACATCTTATATACAGTTTTTTTTTTTTGTGTGTTCTTATTAGAATTTTGGCCCCAATTAGGATCTAAAAGAGGGTATCTAATTTCTCTTTTGGTGTATTCAAGATCAAGATAATTTTGGTAGGGTTTTTTTTTTTCCCTTCCCAATGTTCAGTTTGCACCTTGAGTTCTATCCTAAATCTCCATAAATTTGAAGAGCCTACATTTGATAGGTGGAATATGTATAAATTATTTCATTCCCATTATTTGATAACACCCTTAAAGCCTCGTCGTTGGAACTGAATTGAATGTCTTGCAGGCCAGCAGGATTGCATTGTGTACTTCAGGAACAGTGGCGATGGAGTTGCAGCTTGCACGCTTACCATGTGTCGTTGCCTATCGAGCCCATATCCTAACTGAATGGTACATTCAATATAAAGCAAAGATACCTTACATTTCTCTTCCCAACATTCTCACAGATTCAGCTATAATCCCTGAGGCTCTCTTTCAAGCATGCACACCTACAAATCTAGCCTCATTGCTTATGTAAGATCTCATTACTCTATGGATATTGATACTTCTATTTTCCTAATGACTAACTGGATCTAAAAAATAGCAAAGCCTGTGTAACATGATCTTCTGTGGAGTTGGTTCTCAACTATATTTGTAACTTCAGGATAATATGCCTCATTTCAGGAAACTAATGCATAACAAGAGACTTCAAGAAGAACAGATTGTTGCTGCCGAAAATGTAATAAAACTTCTGTTTCCTTCAGAAAGAATTATAAACAACTTGGAAGAACAGATGGGATGGAAATTTCCAAATTGCACCCCAAGTATGATAGCATCGTCCACTATCCTAAGCCATGTAAAATCATGAGGATTAATTTACCGAACATTGTTGTTTAAGTTTAAAATGTCGAGCAAGTGGCCGAAGTCATGAAGGAGTAGTTTTAAGCTGAACTTGCTATTTTGAATGTGAAACTTCTAGGATAAATTTCATTGTCATTCTTCACTCTGAAATATACAGTGTGTTTTTTAGGTTCCATGTATACACATTAATTTCAAATTTTCAATATTGCAAATTCAGGCAACCAGGTGCGTTTGTTGTTATTATTAAATCCAAACTATTTCTTTATTTTGGAGAATGCTTCGTAGGGTGTCTAAAGCAGGGGTGTAAACCTTAACTCAAATTGGACAGTACTTAGTTTTTGGTTCTAGGCTGAGTTTATATATGCTTAAAACCTTTGCCTGGGCTGAGTTTATGCATGCTAAAAACTGGCATTAATTAATTTTGTCAATATTACATTTATTCAATAATCAAACTTATGGAGTACATTCAATGTAGGGTTTTTGAATATCATGTGCACAACTAAAACAAAATTATTTTG
>Ga0325404_1006133_pt1 | contig 12641 bp, 6 predicted proteins | sample PopdelMetagenome_18_FD_205664 | JGI IMG/M metagenome (GOLD analysis project Ga0325404, IMG submission 205664) | Populus deltoides microbial communities from Bellville, Georgia, United States - Xylem-Control-R1 | ecosystem: Host-associated > Plants > Phyllosphere > Stem > Wood/Secondary xylem... | reverse complement strand
GCATGATTCCAAGAGGATCATGGGTTATTTTGGACTTGAAATCCAGCAAGGCTAGTCGGTCGGTCTCATTCCTGCCGATTGACAAGGCAGAGGACGTGAAACACAAGAGGAGAAGAACAAAGGCATGAGGGCAGAAGACTGGAGAAGGCACTAAAAAACCCATTGAGAACAATAGCTGAAGGTTTTGAGTGGTGCTTTTAGGCAGTGATAAAGGCCAAGGGTTAAGCTAGTTTGGCAGTGAACAAGGAGAAGGAAATATATAGTAATAAGATGAGAATTTTAACAGCAAATGTGAAAATTGGACCATCAAAAGTGGAAGTGAACTAACGAGTAGTTTCGACTTTCGAGTGTGTGGAAAGGGCCATCAAAAGTACAATTAACAAGATACGATAATGCCGCACTGTCAAGAATATGACTTGTTTGGTGGGCCATAATTGTTATTATTGCAGCACCACAAGAATTCTATGGTCGGGGTAGTCAAGAAGGTGTTTTCATTTCTTTTTCTTTACATTTTTTTTTACTTTTACACTTTTAATATTTATTATTCTACTCCTAATCTATTTATATCATTTTTTTAGTTTATTTTTTATATTTTTAAAAAATTATTAAATAAATACTAAGAAAAAAGGATTTTATTATAGTAATTACAACATTATTTCATTCTTCAATTACGTTAAGAATTAGCTTGAGATTTTATATATTTTTATTTTTTTATATAATCTTTACTATATTTTATTATATATAAACATCAAATTTTTTATTCACTGTTACATTTTTTATTCAATGTCATAAAACACTTAGAAACACATACACATTAATTATTCTGCATTAGAAAAAAATTATTGACTTGGAGCGCAATTGATTAGACACATTAATACTTTGTTTTTGTTTTTTTATTTATAGGTATAAATAATTCTCAATTTATTGAAAAAAATTATCTAACTCACAAGAAAGAATAGGTCAAATAACTAGTTTAATCTAATTTTGATAAATATTAAATCAAATTGAATTAGTCATTTTTTTAAAAATGAAAAGGAATATGTATAACATTTATATTATAATTATTTAATATATCTATACATACTTCAAGTGTGTATATATTATTTTTAATTTTTCATTAAGTGATAAAAGAATTGATATTCAAACTTTAATAAATAGATTATTGATATATAAATTTTTTTATATGTAAATAATAAATAAGACACAATATAATAAAATATGACTATTGAATACCATCACCATCGTAGAACTTCCACTAAAAACGTTTAATACATTCGTACTTATATATATATATCTCCTCTTGAGAACTAGAAAAGGGTAATTTGCTTTCACACAGACACATAAAGTAAAAAGTTAGAGTGAAAATTCACTTTTATTATTATTTATATGAATAGTTATTGCGGTAGTTTTTGTGGTTGTAATTTAAAAAAAGTTGTTTTATAAAAAATACTTTTAGTTGAGGTTGGTTTGAAAAAATAGATGTTTGGTTAAAACTGTAGTTGAAATTGAGGTTGAACAAAAAATAGTTTAATATGTTTGGTTAAAAGAATGCTTTTTAAATTGAGGTTATAAAATAATTAAAATATATATATATATATATATATTAATATTTATGGTTTTTAATTTAAATATTATAGATTTAACTACTGCTATTACATCATGAAATAAAAATAAAAATTGAACTTTTTTTAAATGGGTTGGACCCGGCAAGAACAAAATTGGGATTGTGATCAAATTCTGCAAATGCTACGTCATCAAGCGATCTCCTTCTAATTTTCTGAATAAAATACAATTAAAAATAAAAATAAAAATTGAATTTTTTTTAACTGGGTCAGACCCGGCAGGAACAAAATTTGGGATTGCGATCAAATTCTGCAAATGCTACGTCATCAAGCGATCTCCTTCTAATTTTTCAAATAAAATACAATTAAAAATTAAAATTAAAATTGATTTTTTTATAACTGGGTCAGACCCGGTTTAATGCATTTAGTTTTGGACCGGACTCGGTCCGACCAGAACAATGGCCGAAACAGTGGAGAGTGACTCCATTGTTCACGTGCACAGTCCACTCTTCACTTAAGTGAACAGTGAAGAGTGAATTATAATTCACTCTCCACTGTGTTAACCCACAGGTTTGTGGAAAGCAGCTGAGAAATGCTTTTCACAAACCTGCGGTTTTACTTAAATTTAAATGGGTCTCACTGAATAGTAAATTGAGGTTAATATTTGTGGTTTACTTTAAACGCAGCCGCAGCCGTGTAAACAAACGGACCCTAAGAAGGTGATGTTTTTTAAAGCATTTTTCTTTTCTTTTTTTATTCTAGTTATTTTTATTTAATGTTTTTTAAATATTAGCTTGATTTTGAATTTGTCTTCATAAATTATTTTGGTTTAATTTTTATGAGGGTATTGTAGTCTCAAACAAATATCTCGATGTTTGATTTATACTTAATTTTATGAGCATTTATTTTTGTTATCGTACAATTAAATAAAAAATTATTTAAAAACAAAATTCTTAAACTCAGTAAAGTCTATCATCTGGATCGTGAATTTGATAGATTAATTCGTGAAGCTTGATCCAATCTAATATATTAATATTTCAATATTAAAAAAAGATCACCTTGAATTTATTTTAAAAAAATCAAATTATGTTTTTTTATTAATTATCTAAGTTATTTTTAAACATGATAAATTAATTTAATTATATCAAAATAACTGTATAATTTTAAACTTGTGTTAAAATATTTAAATTTTTTTTTAAATATTTTTAAAACACAAAAATAAATAGAATATAAAAATTATATGCTAATGGTGAAAGAAAGAGAGAAAAAACATTTTTTTTTATAACACTACATAACAGTCTGGCACATGCTTGTATAGTATTGCATTCCCTTTTATAAAAGAGGACACCAGTGATAAATCACAAAGTGGAACAAATCTGTGGAACATTACTCTATTACGACTCTTTATATACAAGGATTTATCGCTATAGCATGTTCCTCCTAAATTAGGATGTGTAAAATTAAGGCTTTGGTAGTGAGGATCATTTCATGATTAAGATTAGAGGTAATTACTTTCGATTCGGTTCGATTTTTTAGATTATTTTTTTTTTATTTTCTCGATTTAATCAGTTTTTCAATTTTTTTACTCACTCCTAGTTAAGATTACTCAGAAGAGTCAAAACATCAAACATGGGACATATGAAAAATAACTTAATATATCCTTTCAGTTCTTTGAAAGTTAGACAGTAACAGTTTGAAATGGGACAATAACAGTTCAAAGTTAGACAGTAACAGTTGGAAATTGGACAGTAACAGTTGGAAATTGGACAGTAACAGTTCCAAGTTAGACAGTAACAGTAGACTTTCACGTGAATACTATATATAAAAATATAAAAGAATTGAGTCATACGAACACTTGCACATTGAGATACTAACATTGAAAATATACATGATATATGTATGTATGTTATTATGAGGAAATAAACATGCATAGAAAATAACATATGAGTAATGGATGAATATGGATTCTTTGTAATATCGACTTGAAGGAATGATAACTATGGTTGGATAAACGAGGACAACATTAATGGGTGTAATGAGAAAAATGTAAGATATAAAGAAAGAGATGATTGAAAGAAAGATCTATCAGCTATTGATATGATTATTCTAAAACATATCCTTGAATGAGGAAAATTTATAAGATGAGCCTGTGACTGCAGGAGGGACCACCGGTGTGGTGTAACAGCAGCAATAGGGGAGCATGAGTAGAGCTTCTACTGCAGGTAGGTGACTTCACCTTCCTTATGAAAAATACTTTATCATGAATGTTATTGTATTGTGTTAATTCAGATATCAGATTTTCAAATGCTTAAATGTTAACAATTGATTAGCTCCGGCTAATGGCATCCGAAGGGATGGCCGGGATAAATGAATTATTTGCTTTGGCTAATTGCATCCGAATGGATGACCGAGACAAACAATTGATTAGCTTCGGCTAATGGCATCCGAAGGGATGGCCGTGATAAATGAATTATTTGCTTTGGCTAATTGCATCCGAAGGGATGACCGAGACAAACAATTGATTAGCTTCGGCTAATGGCATCCGAAGGGATGGCCAGGATAAATGAATTATTTGCTTTGGCTAATTGCATCCGAAGGGATGACCAAGACAAACAATTGATTAGCTTCGGCTAATGGCATCCGAATGGATGGCCGGGACAAATGAATGATTTGCTTTGGCTAATTGCATCCGAAAGGATGACCGGGACAAACAATTGATTAGCTTCGGCTAATGGCATCCGAAGGGATGACCAGGACAAACGAATGATTAACTTTAGCTAATAGCATCCGAAGGGATGACCGAGACAAACGATTGATTAGCTTTGGTTAATGGCTTCCGAATGGATGACCGGGACAAATGAATGATTAGCTTTGGCTGATGGCATTCGAAGGGGTTGGCCGCGGTGAGTGAACGGTTAACCTCGACAAATGATGCCTTAAGAGGATGGCTGAATTTAAGATTATGGCTGATTGTAAGAATTGGTGCATCTATATGTACTGCAAGTTGTGTATACCAAGAACATAAAGGAACTATAAATGTCACGCTTTAAACATGAGATAATGTTAATGCTTCATTAAACTGCCAGACCGTTTTCTTATTATTATTATTATTATTATTAAGTAATTACATTCTTGTAAATGTTTTGTACTGTAGTAGGGACGTCACACCAACAAGGTGCCTAGGAAACCCAATACACTAGGACCTACTTTTGCAAGGAATCATGTAGTTGTATTCTAAATCATGATGTACTTTGTATGAATCAATGTACCGAATATATAACTATTATCAGATCCTTTTAGCTTAAATTCGTGATGACTATTTGTGGGATAGAATACAAACTCATGTCTATGCATGTATATTTTAAATGCGAATTTCTAATCATGCAAACATAATATTATGAGTTTATGTAAGATTCACTTTTAAATGAAATGTTGATTGTTATTGATGTATGGATTGTGTATTGATGATGTGAGGAAACATGTTCGCTGTTTACCGACACGATATGTGTCAAGTACAAAAAAAAACTAATGTTGTTTTGGGCTTGAAAAGCCTGGTTGTTACAGTTAGCATCCATTAAGGAGACAAGTTGACAGGAGATAGCCACTGATGAGAATGGTTAGTGCTCGAGGGTAATTGATGAGAAAGTATTATATTGACAAGGCGTAAGATATACTCATCAATGGTGGTAGCTTTTAGAGAGAAAACTAGACAACGTAGACCTCTAAGATGTTATAACACTACATTGTGGTGTGTGCCAATCTCTAGGCATCCTAAAAATTTGTACAAGATTGACATTGAGTTCTTAGAGTTAGAACAAGGTCTAAATACTATTTGTTGTTGGACTCTAAATTTTAGCGAATATCCCATTACTATTCTAAAAATGGATAGCTTTGCAATTCCAAAAATAAAAGATTTTTTTCCTAATAAAGGATAGATTTTTTGCCCGTTTAGGCTAGACCTAACAAACATTGTTCTTATCTCAAGATGAGACAAATTATTGTCCTAAAAATGAGATAGAACATCTTGTTCCCGATCAGCTCCCTGCATTTTCAGATTCTGGTCTGATCGAGTTGGCACCTTTAAACAAATGAATGTGAAGCTATAGACCTTCAAATTGAGCAAGGTTGGATCTAAATAAAAGGTATGCACCTCCTATACCAACTTCAGATGATTTCCAATGACGTTTACATTAGAGTTGCTCTAGCAAAACTTTGAAAGCGGTAAACTAAGTCAACCTTGACTGTGACGTCTATTTTTCAAAAACCATCCATTTTTTCCGCGTGCTCACACTTAAAAATTCTCAAAGGGCTCTTATCAATGGCTTTAAAACCTCTATCTCAAGATCAAAAGATCAAAAATAGCTCCTTACCATCTAGGTTTAGCAAAACCACCAAGTACCCTAAAACCAAAACCACAATTACAAAACTAGCATAGTATAAGAGCTTCCAACTATTAGCTTTTGTCCAAAAACCTCTCACTTCAATCAAAGGGCTAACCTTCCATCATAAACACCTAGAAAAACCCTATAAATACCCTTGAAAATCCAAAAAAAAGAAAAAGAAAGAGAAAACACGTGGGGAAATGCTCTGTTAATAAATCCTATTATGAAGGTTCAAGAGCCTAACATAGAAGGTCTAACAAGCTTTAGAAAGAGAGAGAGTGAAAGAAAAAAGAAGGAAGAAAAAGAGAAGAAAAAAAGCAACTTATAGTCAGCAAACTTGGAGAAGGTCTAACCATGTAAAAACTCAAGGGTGGAGTCCATGTGGCCTACCAATTCATGTTTTCTTAATTTTTAAATCTCTTTTGATTTTTTTGAACTTGTTTCAGTATTATGATATTTTCTAGTTTTGTTTTGATTAATATGTAAAAATATTGTTTTTATTGTTTAAATCTTGTTTGGAGGAGTTGTTTAAGTGTTAGGATAATATGTTTGTGACTGATTTTGATAAAATATGGTAGTTTTGGATTCTACTAAAAGGTGACAGTGGGTGTTTATGTCTTTTTCTATTTTGTTAGTGTATGTTCTTGGTTTCCGAGCATGGTTTGGGTTCCAAGTGTTTAAAGAGTTAGTTTTGAATTGAAATTTTATGTTTTTGTTGACCGTTGTTGGGGCTGCAGTTATGAAGTTGGAATTTAAAGCATGTTTGTGATGATTTGATGTTTTTTGTTAGTTCTTTGGATTCAATTATGCTTGATATTGGTAATGTGGTTTGTGAGGACAAAAATAGTGTGTTTAGAGGCCTAAAAAGTTAAATTTGAGTTTTAACATTAGTTCTTCAATTTATTGAAATTTTCTAGATTTTGGGTTCATGTTCTTCGTATGAATTTTGCCTTAGCCCCTTGTTTTTTATATGTTTTAGGTTAATTCTTGGCACAAACATGTTAGTTTGTCATCTTTAGCAAATAATCCAGGGTTAAAATGCATAAATAACATTTATTCATTCGTTTATATTCTATGGTTCTTTTGACTACCCAAACATATTTTGATCAAATAGTAGTTTTTAAGTGTTAATTGAAGAAAATGGATGCTCGATTTTTGATCTACACATGATTACGAATAAAGCCTTGCCTTTGATTGCATGAAAACTTGTCTTGTTTGTGATTTGTGTTTGCTGAGTTTTGGTTTGAATGTTCATCGTGTTCTTTATGTTCTTGGTGTTTGATCTGTTTTTGTGTTTTTTTTATATGTTTTTGGTTTAATTGTTTGTTTTGATTTAGTTTCGGATCAAACCACGATTTTCGGTTCGAGTCAGGGTTGAACCAGTTTTTTCAAGTCAACTTGATTCGTTTTGGTTTGGATCAGGTACTAAGACATTGTTTGGTTGGTTACTTTTTTTATTGAAGAATATTTGGCCTAAAGTATTGTATAACAAACACACTTTTAGACCTATTTTGACAATTTTGCTTTGAATAAAAAATGATTTTTTTGCCAAAAAGACCCCCAAATAAACTCTAAACAAAATCTAAAAAATTTCAGGATCAATTTAAAATTATTTATGGGTCTTTCGCATGTTTTTCCAGCAATTTTAATTAATACTGAGTCTGTAAACTTCTATTGTAAGATACTGACTCAGTATTAAAATATCCGTTTTTTGTCGAAATCTCAAAACTTTCCAAAATTTTTAAAAACATTTATCATTTTTTTTAAAAAAAAGTGTTTCAATAACCAGTTCATTGAATCAATGAGAACTTGACCAATATTTCAAAAACCTTAAATTTTTTTCTGAGAATTAATGGTCAACATTCTGATATGAATATTGAACCTACAAGTAGACTGATATTTAAATACCAGGAGTTGATTAAAAAATTCAAATAATTTTATTTTGAATATTCATCAATTTTAATTGAGAGTATTCTTCATCATGATATATGAGTTATGGAAAATCTTTTAGCCTTAAAGGAAGGTGGATTCTATCAGGACACTTACATGAATTTTTTCCGTAATAATTTATTTGGGTATAAGAGCCCATAATAAATTCAAAATACTAGATTTATTTATAAGCATAAATATTTGTTTTAACCCATAAACAAATCATCGGTTAGAAAACGTAATAATACCTTTAAGCCATATCTAGACCATATAATAGAGCTTACCTTAGTTAAGGTGTGCTAGGGGTGTTAATACATTTTCTAGTCACAACCTGTCATTTATCCTAGAATTTCATATAAGACCAGTCCACCTGGGTTTCTTAGTGACCCTAAACCAAACAACTAGGTGGTGACTCATCGATCCTGATGTCCTCCCACCTCGCGCCTGCACAGGCGACAATATTAATCGGTAAATTATTTTAAAAATTATGCATATTAGGCTAACACAAAATTATCAATAAAGGAATCGATAATATCATTACAAAAGACCTAATCTTTTTTAAAAAAAATAAAATAATTGCATAAATATTATTTTAATAGATTTATTTTAAGAGATTTGTTTTGTCAAAATTTAGAAAAAGAAGAAGAAGGAGGAGAAAGGATATCTAAGAAAATGCTAGGTGCATATAGGTTTGAAAGGTCAAGTCAACTCGTTTGGATTTATTTTATTTTTTATTTTTAACATGTGGATGACATGTCGTCTGCCACTAGTTTTTTTATATATAGTAAACTATGCATTGTTTGCTTGGGTAAATGACACATTGTCTTTCAGATGACTTTGTAGTTACTCCTAGTGATCGGAAAGCTAAAATCTAATTTTACGAATCCAATAATCCAATTCTTAACTTGTTTTCGACTGGAAATACCCTAAAAACATACTATGAATCTGAATAAACCCATTTCGAACTCTAAAAAGACCATAATCTCTCCATAAATAAAAAATTCAACTATATCATAAACAATTTTACGAGTCTAGATATACGTTTTGAAACATGTACAAAGGGAAACTACACCTCCATTGAAAAGGGAAAACACTTTCCTGGAAACCAAACCAAATTTTTTTTTTACTGGAAAGTGTTTTCCGTTGACCAACTTTTCTAATGACAAACAAACACAGAAAAGTTTGGAAAGTGGTTTCCCAGAAACTACTTTCCGGGAAACAAACATGGCCTGAACCTCTCTCTTAAAGAGAAATCTTTTAACACCAAGATTAGTTTTTTTGGAGGTCGAAATATGGCTGACCAAAAGCTTTTTCCCTCCTCTCCTTTTTCCAGCAACATGCTCTATTTTCTCAAATTTGAGTGATTAATATGTTAAAAAGTAAAATTTAGGATTGAAACATGGAACCCTCAAAATATAGGAATAAAGTTTTTTTAAAAAAATTTAGGGATTAATTTATGGCTTTTTGCACCCAATGAACTGTAAAAACAAAAATGAATACTCTTGTAGTGTTAAATTTTGCCTATGTTGCTTAAATTTTCTTAATTGATAAAATTAAATTATATTTTACAAAATTAAGCATTAATTTCATGTCAAAAAACTTTTTGAACACCATGAATACATAATAGCATGCAAGAGGAAACAAAGTATGAGGCTTAAAACCATCTCAACATAATATTGACTGATAAAATTGAAAAAAAAAAAGATTAGTAACAGCAACAACATAATTTTTCAAGCACATAAAAAAGATTGACTTAGTTGCACTATAACAATCTAAAATGTAAAGGAAAATAAACAATGAAAATATCCTTTTCTTTTAGGTTATATATATATATATATATATATATATATATATATATATATATATATATATATATATATATAAACATAGCGGAATGTATTATTATATGTTTGTCATGAATTAGGCTAATTTATGGAATCCAATATTACTAATGATCGATCCAAACTCATCTCTATCTAGTATTTTTGTATGTTAATTCTTAACTTCCCGATGAATTTGATTGTTCTACTTATTTCTAACCTAAAACACATCTATATACAACACGATGTTTACTCACTAGCGGAGAACAAAGGGGAAGGAGAGAGCACTTCCAATCTTAGACTCAGTACAAATTAATAGATTTGTTTTGTGTGAAACATTTGATAGAAAATATAGAAACTGTTCTTTCGACTTTTCTTTGTTTATTTTGTGTAAACTATTGTAAAAGTATTTTTTGTTTCTTTTATATAATACGTTTTACAAAAAAATTAATTAATATAAAATATTTTATAACCATCCTATAATTAGTTTTTTTATATTAAAAAAAATCTTCACACCATTATTATTAGCAAGGCTAGACAATGCTTAGGGGACTTAAATGACTATGCTGAATGAAAAAGATTTTTGAAAGTATAAACAAGACTTGCTAAGTAAATTAGGATGTTGAGTTGTTATTATAAAGAATGACACTACTCAAAATAATGCAAAACAAAACTTTGGAGTCCATTTAGAAGTTTTCTTTAAAAAAAAATTGGTTAAGAGCTTTTTTTCTCTCTAGAATGTAATCTATTTGTAGGAAAACATATTTAACAGACATCTTTATAAGGGTAAAGGTTACCACCATTGGTAGTTATTGTTATGATGTAACTCTTCATCATTATTATTAATATAAATAATATTAATATAGATTGGGTTGGGTTGGCCCATCTTAGATGACCCAAATTATTTTCTCATTAATCTACCACTCACCTATAATAGGATCAACTCTCTCATTAGTTTTGCATTATTCATACTTAACAAATAGTTTGTGTGACAAGGCATACTTTAAAAGATGGATAAATTATGGAAATAAAAATAAATGTGATTTGTAATGGAGGGAATGATCTCCATAAATAAATTTAAAAGTATTGGTTTCATCGATGTTATGAATTTTCAACTATAATTCATAATTTTTATTTTAGCTAACGTGTTTCGACGGATAGAAGTATTACGGAAATTTAAATGAATGTGTTTTGAGAATGAAAATAATTCCAAGGAATTATAATGAAAATGAAAGATGAAAGTTATGAAAGAATTGTACAAAAAAAAGTTGGTGTAAACCCCAATTTAAAATCGGTAATATTTGTGTGAAACAGTAGTAAGTGTGCAAGAGAAATAAAAGATGGAAAGAAAAAATAAACATATTTTGAAGTAAGGAAATAGTCTTGAGGATTTACTAAAATAACTGATATGATTCCAATAGAGATTGAACAAGAAAATTGAATTTTTTAACATAAAATTATGTATTGGCAAGTTTTATGTTATCAAGTATATCTTTTAAACCAATTGTCTAATCAGGCTAAAATTTTATGTGAAGTTGGTTGACATATTTTTTTACCTCATGTTAAAATCTTGGAGAAATTCAAGTTCAAAAAGGTTCTAAAAAAATATAAACATTTGGGTAGGAAAAAAAAACAGAGGTAAGTGAGGTGTAAAACAATCATTTATCAATAAACTACAGTTTATTCTTCAACTTCAAAGTGTATTTGGCGTTGAGGTTGAATATACTTTTCTTTAAAATTTGATTTTTTGTTTCAAAATAATTTTTCAGTGTTTTTTGATCATTTTGATATACTAATGTCAAAAATAAATTTTAAAAAAGATAAAAAATATATTATTTTAATACAATTCCAAGTAAAAATTACTTTGAAAAACAATGTTTACAACATTCTCAAACACCCTTTAAAGCTGGCTTGAGCTGCTGGAAAAGAATAAAGAGAGAAGAAATTGGGGGTTAGGGTTTTTATGCTTTTTTTCAATTAAATTCATGTGAGAAAATTGTGAAATTAAGAGAATGAATGGCATAAAAGGGAGATTTAATGACTTTAGAGAGGTTATTGAGATAGAATAAGGTTTTTAAGCTTGGGAGAAATAAGGAAAGCAAAAGTTAAAAAGAGAAAGAAGAGAGGGCGAAGGAAAACTTGATTTCCTTTGCAAATTTCTCTTAATACTTTCTTTTGTTTGATTTTGGTTTTGGTCATCAAATTGCAACAGTAATTAGTAGTTATTAGAGAAAAGGCTATGTGAATTCATTCTTGATATTTTAATAAGTTTAAATTATGATTCTAAAAGATTAACTTGATCTTACTGTTTCAAAGCGATTAAAGTCATAGTGAAATAAAAGAAAATAGTTGATCTACATTCTATCGAAAGAACTGAGTACAAGAGTGTAGCACATCATCATCAAGCATACACAGAACTAGGCACGTCATTCCCTGGTAATGTTAATATCAGGTTCCAAGAAGTTCGTTTCTAGCAGAAAATAGTTGGGCTATAACATCATCATGAAGCATACACAGAACTAGGGACGTCATTCTCTGGTAATGTAATCAGGTTCCAAGAAGTTCGTTTCTGGCAGAAAATAGTTGGGCTATAACATCAGCAATGCCCATCCGTTCCTGTGGCGACTCGACAGAACAGGAGATTCCAGTTGTAAATACTGAGACCAAGCACTCAAGAACTCTATTTTGTTCGATAGAACTCCCTTCAAATTTTATTTGAAGAAGAGTAGGATCTGCAATCTGCAACACTTTCTCAGGCAAAAATGTCTTCACATAGCTATGAAGGTTCAGACCATTAAACAGGTCATCAGTTGGTCTCTTCCCTGTAAACATCTCCAGCAAGAGTATGCCATAGCTGTATACATCACCATATGCTGACACTTCGTTTCCCGCACCATACTCTACAATCATAACCATAAGATGGGAAGTAAGTTTGCTACGGAATACAG
>Ga0325404_1006130_pt1 | contig 12644 bp, 8 predicted proteins | sample PopdelMetagenome_18_FD_205664 | JGI IMG/M metagenome (GOLD analysis project Ga0325404, IMG submission 205664) | Populus deltoides microbial communities from Bellville, Georgia, United States - Xylem-Control-R1 | ecosystem: Host-associated > Plants > Phyllosphere > Stem > Wood/Secondary xylem... | reverse complement strand
GTATGGGTTACTTCTACAACAAGGAGACATCCAAGTGTACGATTGCTTATGATCTCCAAACCCTAACCAAGGTTTCAAATTCCACACATGTAGGTTACATAAAGGCACCAAAACGTTAAGCCTGGTCATCCTGTTGTTGACACTTCCAAGACTTTTAAGCCGTCCAGTATAATAATAAAGTGGCATTATTCCCTATAACCAATTGAGCTCGCGTGTCTTCTTGTTCTTATAGATCATATTTTCAACATATGATCCATACAAATTCGTTAAAAAGAAAAAATAAAACCATCCATATATATATATATATGATATTTTTTAAATACTAATTAATTTTTGTATTTATTAATTTGAAAACATATATTGATCATTTAATAATTATAATTCATTATCAAGTGAATGCTCATATTTTTTTTATTACAAATTTATTATCAACTATTTTCTTATATACATTGCTTCTACAAGTAATTCCCTTACATGACCATCTACTGCTAAGTTGTGTGGGTCTCTGGTTCATTTCAATTTTTTATGTTGAGTTCAAGATACGAGGCATGTTTCTTTTATTATCTCATATTTCTATATATTATGATACTAATAGTCTTAGAGAACTAGAAAATAACCATAATTTGTTTAATTAATTCTTTTCATCCAAGAGTCCTCGACAACATTTTAGATTTCACATGTTAGTTTTATATTTTCGGTTTTTTAATCAAAATTTTAATTTTTTTCTAGATTTTTTTATTTTTTTAATATGTTTTTTGGTTTTTTCTAGGAGCTTTCAAGTTCTTTTTCAAAAGATAAGGTTGTGACTAGTCTATAAGATAAGGTTGTGACTATATATGTTGGTAAGATATTTGGGTATCATGTTATCCCTAATTATGCTGAGATCCAGAAAGATGTGCCTACATAGTCTATAGTGCTAGAAATCTCGAGCTAGAAAGTGTAACGTGGTGCCTCGATGGTGCATTGAGAGGGAGATTTACAATTTTTCCAAGAGAAGCTATAAGTCAAACGATCAGTTGGGAAACTATTACAGGCGGGAGGGAGTTGGAATTATTAGAAAAAATGGGACTTGTCCCCTGGTAATTTGTTCTTATAAAGCTATAGCTTGGAATCACTCCATGCTTTTTTTATTATTATTATTGAAATTCCATTTTGGATTTTTTCTTTTTTCTTTTCTTTTTGTTTTTTTTTACCTAAAATGATTATTTAGCTATAACTTATTGATATTAGGCATCCATTTTTAAAAGCATGTTTGTAACGTAATGTAAATTAATATTTTTTTAATTAAATTTTGATTTTTTTTATTTAAAATTAACATTTTTTTATGTTTTGAAATTCTTTTGATGTATTAATAAAAAATATTTTTAAAAAAATATTTTTTTTATCTTAATGCATTTCTAAAAAGAAATACTTTGAACCGCAACCGTTATCATATTCTCATATACACTATATATTATTAAATCTAGGTGGGATGGAGGGATAATTATGACTAAAACTTTTAAATAAGGAGGTAGTCATGACAAAATTAAAATTACAAGAATAACTATGACAAAATAAAAAAATCAAACCAGAGCATATATTAAACTCGTAAAATATTAATATATGGTTTGAAAGCATTTTTCTTCCGCAAATCAAGAATCAAGAATCAAGAATTGTCGCAAATCAAGAGAAAATAGAACATTAATTATACGCATCGTAATTATACCTTCTATTTTTATTTACTTATTTATTTATTTGATAAAACGAGGTAACATATTATGAATGTACATAGAAAGAGGGAGAAAGGATTGATCATAAATATTAAACAAACAACTTGATCAATTATTACAACGTGGCTTCAATCAAAAACATATTTGGGAAGGAAAGAGGCAAGCAGATGCCATTTGTCAATTGAGTAGCAAGTTCTACAAAAAAGTTGTTTAAAGGCAACAATATGGACCAAAAGTTTACTGTTTGACCAAAGTTAACTTTAATGGCGGCCATAATTACTATTTCTGAAACTTCTGCAGGTTGCAAGCTCTCATACAAGAGACTAATTCAACTCTGTTTTTCCTTTGAACGACTGAATTTCCGTCAAGAAAGCCAGACATAAGCACCGAAGCTTCACCCTGTCATGAAAAATGGTAGGAGCAAATTGTTAGTTTATATGCCGTTTAACTAATAAGTTAGTTATACGTAATATTATTTTATTTATGTAGAATATATTTAATTATATTAAATAAAAACATTATTTAACTTTAATATTTAATTATATTTAATTTATGAATTTAATGTGTGATAAATGAATCTAGAGTAAAGATAAACATCATTAAAAATAAACACTTTACAAATAAAATTATAAAGATGTTATAATTATGAGATTCCTATTGCTTCAAAATATTGTTCCTAAATATTCTTGATTAATGCTCTCTTAATAATGAACATTTATTAGAGTTGTTGAGACTATTATATATTATGTTTTTCATTTATGAAAGGAAGCAGCTGATCTCATAAACTAAGGTACGAGGGATACCTAAAACTAATATGTAGGTGTTTGTCAGATGACATGTACACTGAACTGATATACATGAGAATTCCATATAGAGATATCGTATATGTCCATGAAAAAACTCATATGAAAATTGTGTAAATGATCTTTAGACTTGATACCACTAAGTTATCTTATATAAAAAAATGTTATGTTTTGATCTTGTTACATGTTATCTTGGTAAAGGTAACAAATGAGCATACAATGAATATAACATAAACTATATGAAGTTTTTGAGTGATCAAGAGAAGATTTATTACTCTAGGTGAATTAGAAAAAATATTCTACATGTTCTCAAATAGTATTAATTATTAAATCCTTGTGTAAGGTGGAATGAGATTTGAAAAAAGTTTCAAATCTTATTTAGATTATCAATGACTATAATGTTACAAACAAATATAATTTAACATGACAGACACACTACAAGCTAAAATATTTAAATCAGAACATTATTGATGATGGGATAATAATTACCACTACTAGATTTAACAATTTTACTTATGAAAATTTCCATTGGTATTTACATTTACAATCCATCAGTAAGTATTTAAAATGTCTAAATAAAAACATGTCAAGACCAAAAAAAAATTAGTAATTAAAAGAACATGTATTAAGTAAAAAAACAAAGGAAGGTGAAATCAAAAAACAAAATCAATTTAAAAAATGACTCAAAATAAAAAAAATAGCAATCAATAGAATGAGAACCAAATTTGAAAGATAAAAAAATCTAAGAAAGGTGGAATTGAAAAGGTAAATCAATTTTATAGATTATTCAATAAAAATTCAAAATAAAAAGAAAATAGACTAAATCTGAAGAACCAACACATTAAAAGGTTGTTCTTAAATTTTTAAGGAGTTGTCGTAAAAATCTAAATGGGGAGATACAGAAAAACAAAAAGAAAAAATAAATGGTTGTTAGTGCCAAACCGTTGTGAATGGTAGCACACACACCACCTCATGTGGTTGGGGACACCAAAACCTTTGAAATTCTGCCCATAAAGTCAGTGTTTGGTGATTGGACGACCCTCACACACCACTAGAATAGCGTGGGGGTTGCCCACACGCTAGCATGTACTCTGCATGCGCCAATATATTTTTTTAATATCTAATATATAATAATTATAATAACACTCCTGAGTAACCTTTAAAATTACAACAAAACCAATGCAAAATAACCAAAACACCATTATAAAAAAGTTTTTTTTTTTTTCTAAGAGCATCAAAGTGATTGCATTATTTCTAAGAAAACGAAAGTACTTAAACTCCCCTGAACCTAAAGCATAAGAATTTTTTAGTCCAAAGCTAAAGTAGTGATTTTACTGTGCATAAATAAAATGACAAATCTAACCCCACCCAATATTCTAAAGATAATTGTATCATGCTAAAAATACAATCTTGCCCCCATTACCTAAAGCCAATGGATTTTTCTTGCAATGCCAGTTTTGTACTTTCATTATTACAATGAATAGTAATCCATATCTTAGAGCAGGATTGCTTTTATATATATATATATATAACAAGAAAACTCAAAAATGCAATATTTTATAGTTAATTGGGCTCTTCGAAACTATTACCCGATTCCTAAGATAATTGGGCTCTGTGGATTTCTTGAGAACTTGAAGCTTTTCTTCAGCCTTGAAAATTGCCAAGATGATTTACACTTGAAAATTGCTAAGATGCTTTACGCAGTCTCGACTCTCGATCCACCTTCAGCCTGTCATTTTGCCAACACCTCTTTTCGTCATTAAATTCCGAATTTTAACGGCATCATCCCATCAGCCAACCACTCTGTAGACATTAGTTAATTAAATAAACATAGCTTAAGTGGTGGTCAGGTTTCAATTCCATTACTTTCTTTGCAATGCTCTCTGCAATAGTAGAGTGTGAACTGGCTATACAAGCACCAAGATGGGTCATCTCTGCAATCTGCGTTCTCTATCAAATTTTCTGCTTCTTCAAGCATACCAGCATGGCCTAAAAGTTACTTCATGCAATTTTGTTGCTACATTCCTGGTTTAATGTCATATTCCTCAGTCATTGCGGCAAAATATTTCAGCTCTTAGTCAACGAAACCAGCATGACTACAAGCAAAAGGAACCCCAACAAAACTAGCATAATCAGGCTTAATCCCTTCTTTAATGATCTCATCAAATAATTGAAAAGGTCTCCTCTTACAGCAGCACTCGGGATGTTGAATCATTATTTTCTCTAATAAACCAATTCACCATGCAATAAAAAGCTCCTCCCCCAACAGCACTCACGACGTTGAAGTCGAGAGGGAGGCAAAAACAGTAGCTTTTAGATCTGGAGTGGTGAAGTTGAGAGACGAAGCAACGATTGAGGATAGAGGTTTTTAAATCTGTGAGAGAAAGTAAAAGAGAAGAAGTTGGAGAGAATGGCTGGGTTACAAGCGTTGATGATGGGGGCATGCTGTAATTAATCTGTAGAACATGCTTGAACTTCATAAAATTTATTGTCATATTCTTTCATTGTGTACACGTTCTGGGACTTCATTATTATGAATTATAATAATAAAATACTATAAAGATGATATTAAAATAATATAAGATGCTCTTACAACAAACGAACCATTTTATTGAAGATTAATTTGTTTAATTAGCATGATTACATATGCTGGTTATTTGGTACAATCTTCATGATGAACCTTACACGTATATATATCAGCATAGCTTAAACAACAAAATATTTTGTCTGCTTATCAACCAATTTGTGGAATATCTTTCACAATTCCATATTTATCAACCCAGACTCGGACCCTGTCGCAACGGAAATCCATGGTCACCATCATTCCTTCCTTCACAATCCCAGCACGAACCTTGGGATTCTCTCTTACGATGATTTTTGCTGCCACTTCTCCGTTTATTCCCACTAGCTCCGGCCACGAGCTCTTTCCCGCATCTAAGGTTAACAAGAATTATAGTTAAATGTATCAAAAAGAACGGTTAAATTAAATGTATAACCACATATATATAAACTCATTGGCATGGTTCTCATGCACTGTTGTATACATAAATAAGCACATTACAATAATCAATCGCTTACCAGAGCAATCATCTGTCATCTTTCCTTTCTCTTGCGATGTGATGGATTAAGGGAAGGAGATGGAACTATATATAGGGGAGGCGAGGATAGTTTTCAGCTTTGAGAGCTTTTATCTATATCCATTTGTCTGTTTGACAATGAAAATTCTCAATAGTCGACTTGTTGAATGCTAGCCAATTGCCAGCCACTATGTTTGAAAGTCTTTGCTTACACGTAAGGTCCACTGTTGAACTTATTTTTCTGAAATTAATTTAAGCAATCAATCGGAACCCTATAGAGTGATGTCTACAATGTTGGAATATTGGAATGAGTAGTTGACGAGGAGGAGGAGGAGGAGGAGGAGGAGGGCGGCCTATCCTTTAATATACAACAGTTAAGATGTGGACACGGTATATAAATGCTCCACCCCTCTGAAAAAAAATATTATAAAAATGATATTATAATGATATACATTTGAGATAAGGAAGTAATAGAACATTTCTTTTGCGTTGAACTACAAGCATCAAGGTAGACCATGTGTGTAGCTAAAAACTTGACACAGTCCGTTAGGGAAAAATTTACATATTAATTTAACATAAATACTTACTATCTGGTTGTGATGGAATTAATATATCATAAACGGGTTATATTATTATTATTATTATTATTATTATTATTATTATTTTAACATAAGAAAGATCCAAAAAAACTTTTATGAAAATATATTTAGAAAACTTTTTAGAATTTAACTATATGCATGAAAACAAGATATTATTTTATTTTTTAAAAAGAAAAATTAATTTAAAAGTTTTGGGATTTTTTTTTAGAATTTTTGAAATTTTAAGAAATATTTTGAAGAAAACTAAATATTTTAATATCATATTTATATCTTATAGTATAAATAGACAATCTGATATTATACAAAATTGATAAAAAAAACATGTGAGAAAAATCATTTTGAATGGATTTATCATTTTTTTTAATAATATATAATATTATAATATATATTATTATTATATTATAATTAAATATAGTGGCTGGGCTGTCATCAAAAACTAGCCGGCATGGGCTAAGCCCATCAAAAACTTAAACCTTGGCTACTGCATGTAGAATTTATTCATGCAGTGGCCGGGGTGGGGTGTTTGGGTGAGAAAAAGAAGTGGTTGTCTTGCCTGTACGGGGGAGAAGAAAGACTGGAGGCATTCCTGGTGTTTTAGGGAAGATCTTTCACGGTGGCTAGAGGTGATGGTGTCACCGGAGGTGGAGAAAAGGAGGGGGAAAGTGAGGCTGGCAAAGGAGAAGAAAAATCTTGATAAGAAAATGATTTTTTACAAACTTTGCACACTGAACAATGAAATACATATCTATTTATAAAAGATGGAAAAGAGATAATTTTTTTTTTAATGGTGTCAAATCTTGACCCTTAGTTTATCTGTAAATGATCTCAATTATTGGTTCAAAGTGAGCATTGTAAGCTGTCAAATCTAGCAGGAAAAAGACTGGTAAGGTTGGTCATTTTAAGCTAGCACTGTTGTTGTTATGGTGTCAATCAACCTAAAAGGATCATACCGAGGTGAAGTCAAATGTTAAGTGGTTATTTTTGTGCAAGTTTTGTCAAATTTAGTGAAGGGTAAAGATATTAAATGCACCTGCAAAGTAGCCTCCTTGATGCGTGAGAAAAAAAATAATATATATATATTGGATTGAAAGGTGAAAAAAAGTTAGAAATCAAAACAATGAGGATCAAATTGAAATATCATAAATTTGAATTGATGAATGAAATTTAACATGTATAAAATTTTTATAAAATAGCCAAAGAAAAAAATTAAAAATAAAAAAATAAGGATCAACTTGAAAAAAAAAACAATTTATGTCAAATTAGAATTTATGGATGGAATTGAAAACAAATAAAGTTTCTATAAAAAAGTCAAGAACAAAAATTAAAAATCAAAAGAATAAGGATTGGAGTTGGAATACAAACAACAAAGAGGATCAAACTATACTTTTTGGGGGTTGAGAGAAAAGAAAAAAAAGGTGTGCTAGTAACAAATCGTACCACTATACCTAACACACGTCACTTTACCAGAAAAAGACGTGACGCGCTTCTAATGAAACGACAGAAGGGTATTTTTAGACATAAAAAGGCACCACACTTGTCAATCAAAGAGTGTAGTCGCCTCTCACGCATCAAGGAGGGTGCTTCATGTGCCTAACATTTTTGTTTTTTTATTTTTTTAATTTAGTGAAATACCAAATTACCATTAAGCCGAATTAATAATAACAAAAAAAATCATTGTGAAAAAAACTAAAAAGTCCATTGACTTTAGTTTTAATTTTTTTTTCTTTTAAGAGCATTTTTGTTGTTTCACTGTACATTTTAATTATTTATTATTTATTATATTTAATAAATACTAAATTGCCTTTTAATTGACATTATAAATATGAAAAAACCATTATGAAAGTACAAAAATATCTTTTGACACCATTTATAAGTTTTTTTTGCTTCCAATATAATTAAGATAAGAGAAAACTAGTTGTTGTTGAGAGGGGTATATACGGAAAAGAATTTTCAATTCATGATTTTTTGAAGTGCTATAACATGAAGGATATTTCTGAAAGAAGTTGCAAAACGAGAGTGCATTGGGGTTTGTTTGGTGATTTTTAAATGTAAAAAAAATAATAATAAAAAAAAAAGCAGCAACCATTGGCATCTCTTATGTGCTCGTTTCAAAAAAAAAAAAAATCAAATCCAACACTTTAATTTCTCTTAACAAACTACTACTATTAAAATTTATTAATAAATAAAAAATCAAATATAATCCCAACACTCCTCTCCAGCTTCAGCTCCCACTTTCGCACTTTATTAATTTTCTTGACAACATCTATATTTTACCTAGACGCGCGCACATATATGCATCCCTAAAATATTCTAACTGTATTATTATGTCTCTAAAGCTTATAATATAGTTCTAACTATGTTATTATGTCTCTAACTGTATTATTATGTCTCTAAAATATAGTTCATCAAACTCAATTATTACACTGCAATCAACAGTGCTAGCATAGAGGGATTCAATTAACTATTGTTCCGGTGAAGAGACTTCATTAGTTATTTTGTTCAAGTAGAGCGACATTGGATTGTAGACACTAAAGGTGTGTTCTGTAACATGAAAAAACAAAAGAAGAATTTTACTATGTATTGTTTTTACCATAGCTTCTCTTAGAAGAAGCTGTTTAGCATTGTGTTTGTACATGTGTTTATGTGTTTAGATGCGTTTTTAAAATATATTTGATATAAAAAAAATTAAATTGATTGTAACAACCCCAATAATACTTGGGATAAACACATTTTTTATTTTGAAAATACTGTAATTTTTTTATGTGCTCTATTGCAGTTTCTACTAAAATTTCAGTAGAGCTTCCCCTATACTAGAATATTTCAAGTTATTGACTTAAATCTATTTCACTTCTATACAAGTTCTCAATTCATTGATCCAATCATCTTGAAACATAATCAATATCAATCAATTACTATTAATTTCAATTCATCCGGTATAACATCCAATTAATTATATCACATTTTAATCATAAGATTGGATAATTTATATTAAATCTAGCATGCATAATAAAGATGGATAAGTTATGATTCATGCGTCTATAAGCAAAAATGAAGCATTAATTATATTTACATGCTTAAAATAAAATACATTACAACCCAAAAATTAACATTATATATCTAATCTATGTGAAGAAAAGAGATAAGATAAATCTATTTCTGATGTTAGTGTGATGGCCCTGAAAAGTGCAACAAACAAAACATAAACTAGTGAAAAAGTTAATAAATAATTATAACACCAAAGAATATAATTAGATTCCCATTTTATTTTCATTTCCAACCGAAAAGTAAGGCATTTTATCATGGATTCCTTATCATTTCATTATCTTTCTTATCCTAGCTACCAACATTAACATCATAATGCTATTAATCCCCTATAACTCGGGTCAACTAATCAATTTTGATATCAATTCCAATTTGATATCATTCACAATCACCTCAAATATGGTTAATCAAATGTATACTGATATCAATCCACTTGATATCATTAGTTTTCATTAAATTGGATAGATAATCAAGTTTTCAAGTACATATCAATGTCAATATACGTCAATAGCTTTCTCTATTTTTAGGATCGGGTAATCAAGTTCATTTTCACATATTCCTTTCATGCTAATACCAATGAATGTCATTGGTATCATTAGTCTTACATATTAGAAATGACTAATCAAGTCTAGATAAATAATTATACCAATATAACCCATCAGTATTATTAATCTCACGTACCAAGAATGACTAATCAAGTTCACGAAAATGTTGATACCAATATGACATATTGTTATCATTATTCTCCCATACCAAGAATGACTAATCACGTTCTAGTAAATTCCGATACCAATATAACCCACTAGTATCATTAGTCCTCCATACAGGGAACGACTAATCAAGTTCTTTACTATACTTTTAATTTTTCATTTGATCATGTCGATGTCAAAGAACTCATTGACATCATTAGCTTTGATTTTTGGTGTGGCTAATCAAGTTTCCATCCATTTATTTCTTCCATTAAAGTCACCGCCGATTTCAAACCAATTTATGCCATTAGTCTCCACAAAATAGATGACTAATAAAATCTCAATTCTTCTTTCGTTTCTTTCATTATCCATCAATTCATTTATTTTTTTCAATACCAAGTTTAGAAATCATAAAGAAGTAAAATTAAGAGTTCTACTAGCATATTAATTAACCAAGGATAGGTGTTAGACATTTATTTGTTGTACTTGATGATCATGTACCTCTTTCGGCCTGCCTGTGGTATAACTATTGAAATATCCCCAATCAACATAGGAGTAATTTCATTACTATCATTTCCATAAAATTAGGAACCATATCTAAGTTCTAAAATAACAATCCTCATTGTTTTATATTATACATGCAATAAATACCTTTTTCCTAATTTAATTTACATTTCCAACTAATTAAACACATTGCATGACACATTCATAATTAAATGAAAAATTTCAGCAATCACAAAGAAATTCACCATGCAAATCCTTGATCGAATACACCCCTTCTATTTTAAGAAACCAGGTGTTTCTTTTTAGTTTTTCTTCAACTTCTTTTTCTTTATATAAATCAATTTGCCTCATCACATACACAATTTCAACACAATTCCACACAACAGTTATTTCAATTTCTCCCCGTCCTTTCAAGGATTCCATTGGCTGAACCTATGCTACCAAGAAGTACACGAGTTTTTCTTCAAGTTCTTATACCATTTGCTTCTTTTTCTTTTATTTTATACCTATACTAACACGATTCATAACAATTAAAGTAATTAAATTCATTTCTCCATTTGTCTAGGCTGAAGTTCACCCATCAAAAGGGGAGACATGTTTTTTTTCTAATTTTCCACAATTCTCACTTGACCCAACCCTTATTCTTGTCCAAAAACATAATTTTAAGTTAAAAATATCTTTCCAAACAACACAACACATTATACTCAACTTTCCATAATGTATACATAACATAATATGCTTATAAACATATCAAAACTTTGATAGATTCAAATTAAGTTTCCTTACCTCTCAATGATTATAAATCAATATTGAGGAAATTGCAAAGAAAACTCAAGTTTCTCCTTCACTCTTCACTCTTCTTTTTTACTTCTAAAACCCCTTAATTTGGACCCTTAAAACCCTCTAAATTTCAGGTTTTTCTCTTTTAATCCACCCAAAACTCATTTAACCCCTTAAATCTACCCTTTTTTTTGGTGTTTTCCCATTAAGAATTTGTTATAGAAAGATTTTCTATCTATGGTCTTGCCGGCCACAAGCTTCTTTAAGAAGCTATATATATTTTTTTTTTTCGGAGACCACAATGCTTTTATATCTTATTCATTTAATCGGAATCTAATTCATTCATTAGAAAATTTCTTTTCAATGATTTATTATTCTTTCCATTTTAAGCATTTAATTAGCCCATGCTGTCATTAAGTATAATTTTTTATATTGTTACTAACATAGTAAAATTATACCCGGGTTTATCTTTCACACCATGTAAAGCAATCCTTTATATTTGTTTTACCGGGGCTTTACATTGATGCCTTTTTTAGTGCTTTGCAATGGTTATAATATGTTAATATTAAAAAAAAATAAAAAAAATTATTTTAATATATTTTTAATTAAAAAATATTATTAAAAAGTATCATTCATCGTAATTCCAAACACACTGATATATCTAGCAGTTTTCTTCTTGACAGAAGAGAAGAGATTGAAGGCAGTTGTGCAACCGTTATTTCCAAAGTAAGAGGAAATGGCAGTAGCTCCAATAGAAAAACAGAGGGGAAACCGACCCGAGTCGCAGGTATGATTAATTTTATAACTTCAGCAGAAAATCACGCCTTTCTCTTAAAATCAATGTCCATCTCTGTTCATTTTAATTAATGTGTTTTTATTTTATATTATATAAGAAAGAAGGTCAACTTATTTAAGTGAATTTTCTTCCCAATTATTTCTCATGGAGACAATTACTTAACTGTGAGCCCAATGAAAAGTTCTCGATGGAGAATTTGGATAATGTTTTATCCTTCGGCATTTCTGCATGAATCGGCTCGTCCCCAGGACTTGAACACGCACCCCTGTGTTTGCAAGCCCAAGACTTGATGCAATGCCCCCTTAAGCGTGCAATGCCCCCTTAAGCCCAAGTTCTGGATGGAGAATTTGGTATCCCTATTTAAATATAATCATAAGCGTGTGATTCTTGATTATTTAAATATATGTAAATCTGGAATTATATTTTTTAAAATAAAAATATGTAGATGCAATTGATGGAACTCATCTTGCTGCTTGGTCTCCTGCAATTAAAAAAAAAAAATTCATGGTAAAAGAGCTTCGCCTGTGAGACAAAATGTCATGGCTGCTTGTTCTCGTATGATGTTCATATTTGTAAATAGTGGTTGGGAAGGAATAACTAATGATTTATCTGCATTTATGGATGCATTATCTTCGTAAGGAAATA
>Ga0325404_1006127_pt1 | contig 12647 bp, 4 predicted proteins | sample PopdelMetagenome_18_FD_205664 | JGI IMG/M metagenome (GOLD analysis project Ga0325404, IMG submission 205664) | Populus deltoides microbial communities from Bellville, Georgia, United States - Xylem-Control-R1 | ecosystem: Host-associated > Plants > Phyllosphere > Stem > Wood/Secondary xylem... | reverse complement strand
AAAAAAAAATTAATAATAATTTCTCTATTATGATTTATAACTTTTTTTATACCAAAATTAATTTTTTTTAATTAATTAGTTTATAGTTAATGAAGATCCTTCACTAAGTAATGACAACCTACCAATAGGTAAATATTTCACACAGAAAACACCTCTTTATACCCAAAAGCACTGCTCATACAAATACGAGGAGGGGATAGCGGCGTACCTTTTCTTCCTCGCTTATTGTATCTAAAATGCGACACCAAACCAAATCGCTTCAAGCATGAGCAAACATTTTTTCGTGACAATAATCTCCTTGCTCCAAACTGAATTTAGCTACAGCCCAAACTCACAATTAAGCCTTGAACCCATGCAGACAACTGCACATTAAATTTTTTTCATCTTCTATCCACCATGCCTAGAGGGAATCATCTTCAAACATTTCTTCTTTCTTTTTGTCTCCTTTTCATGTCAAAGCAGATAAAAAAACAAAGGGTGGGAAAACACCATTTGAGTCCACGGTGATCTCTCTCTACATCCACAATGCTTTACCCCCACCATTTAGTTTTTTCTGTAATGGTGCAGTCTTGTTTGAGATGGGTTAGGTTACGGAACGGACTAACAAGAATGCTACATGCTGCGTTAGTAGCCGGGACGACTCATTATCAAAGTTGTAAATTTTTCTTTTGAGCTATCTCCGACGATGCATTGCTCCGTCATGGAGCTCTCTTGCAAAGTTCTCGTAGATGTTCTCCTTACTCTCTAACTCGTCTCCTAATGTAAAGAAATACTTGTGTCCATGCTGGTATCCAAGCTATTTGTCACACAAATGGCAACCAGAGCCCCCAAACCAAAAATTTTGAACCTAAATATCGTGCACAAAACAAAACATTAGCACCAGCTTGACAATAGAAATCCCCCGTGGAAGCCGCCAATTCCAAGGCCTGCCATAAACTCGCCCGAACCTGATTCAGAACTATTCGAATCCGTGTCGCTGTATGGTTAACCTAAGCGTTGAAGATTGATTGATTCTGGGTCACATAACGATAAAAGAACACAGGCACATCGGCTATAAGCCTACAGGTAGTCCCCATTGTCAATTTGATTTTTGGGTAAAAAAAATTCTCGCCAGGACATGCAGTCAAGATGAACCATCGAAAGCACATTGCATTCGATCTGGGCACCAGGGATTCTCTTTTCTAAAGGTTAGGTCCCTTCCATGATTCCATCAACACTCGAAGCTGACATTCCAATAAATTACTGACGTTCTATACATTAAAAACTTGATAGGAGAAGCAATAGCTCTCATAGAAAAATCCAAAATTTAATCCCAATTTGTTGTGCCACGTCAACACCAGACCTGTAGTTCGAAAACATCCTGATAACTTTTCGAGCGTGCATTGAGCTTTTGACAAGATATTATCCGGCCAGGCGAAATTGCATGGGCAGGGCAAAGTTGCAGAATAGGAATGTAAATGGTCCTCCATATGGACCTGCCTGTGCCACTTCAATAGACATTTCAACTGAATAACTAAAGCCATCACTGCATATAACGGACCTCTTTCAATCTGTCAACTATTCCAAAAAAAAAATAATTTAAGTCTGCTTACAAGTGTGGGGTGAAGAAAAAGAAAACATTAATAAAATCGCAGGATTTTGCTAGGGTGCTATATACTGCCTTTTTACAAGAGAAATCTTGACTCCTGCAGTTTATTGTTCTCAAGGATACAATGGGTCAAAATATACGCCATTTACAGAACAGACTTCCACGGTACCTCCAACAAAATTCACATCACGTTACACTTATCTTTTGGTTTTGTGTCAAGCCTTGAAGAAGAAGAAGAAGATGCGGTTTTACCACTGCTCCTTGGCACCTGCTAGAAAAACATCTTGTGAATCAGTAGTCCTATATGCCTACAAGTTTTAACTCAAAAAAGTCTGGCCTGCCTCATTAGAATAGAGATTGAAACAAAAAAGATTGCATGATTGCAAGTGGTATTCCAATAAAAGACAAGGAAAAAAAAAGATCTACAGTCTGAACAATTCATTTCTATATAGGGCACTATCTCACCCTTTTACTTTATGCCATCCTAAGATGCTGCTAAATGGAAGGCTCTTATTGACATCCATGATGAATGATAAATCATTGATCAAACTGCCAAATTGGCAGATGACAAACAGAAGAGGCCAAGGGGGGGAATTCACAAACGCCAAGTCAACTTAAGACTTTGGATGCACAAGTGATAGAAACTCGTGTAATTTGTGAACATCTTGTAATTATTGATCGGTCAAATGGCTTCAAATTAATATACATAATTCTTTAAACCTCATTGATGAAGTATCCTAATGCTGGTTTTTTTAATAGAAATTTCCAGTTTCTTCAAAGGAGAACAATTGTGGAATTAATACATGAACATAAGCATGCACATACAATTATATATTGCGTTTACTCCTGTCTTTAGATATCACCTCAGATAGCTGACCAGCTAAGGGAGGCCAGCAAACAATATCAACTGAAAAACTATTAGCATTGATTTCTTATTTCAATAGTCAATAAAATATCCAGGACCTCCAAAGCATAAAAATCATTAATGATTTACCTGGGGCCCTGTGATTAGTCTTGAGCCACCAGTGGCGGATGCTTGCTGCACATTATGGTGTTGCGGCTGTTGCTGCTGCTGCTGCTCATACTCCTGTTGCTGCAGAGCTATTGCCAGTTGCAGATCAGAGCTGCCATAATAGCACAGTTAGTACATATATTTATGCAAAGAGATCACTAGATTAGTAATGACCGTGTATGCACATTCCAAATGAGATTAAATGGGTGAGACAGTGAGAAAAGTAAAAGGATTACTTTATATCCACGCCCGCTTGTGCAGCACTACCAATGCTAGCAAGATAGTCCTGAGAGATGTGAATTAAAAATAAGCTCCATGGCAGCAAAATATACAAACATGAAGACTTAGAATACTTTGGAGTTTGGACAAGGAAAGAAGTGCATACAGCAGTACTGGTCATGGCATTGTGCTCATCCCATGGGTCATTTGTATGACTTTCCGCCTTGAATTCCTTGAAGTTTCCTGTCATAAACAATGTATCCCCATTTACCTGAAGTCATGGGAAGTCAGGATTAGCATACCAAACTCCACAAACAATGCCTACAACCTCACTAAGTTGTTGCAAATTCAGAAATCTGAGATATAATAGTTTTGTTTTCTATTTTAACGTTACAGATGAAAATTGAAAATAAGAGACAGAGAAAATGCCATTATTACTCGGGGGCTTTTGAAAGTTAGGAGTTTAAAGGAAAATCTTTATCACCGTTGCCATCTATTAACACACCAATACAGCACTACTGCCAGAAAATCAAATTAATTTGACTACATGTAGAATAACAAACCTCAATCCAATTTTTGAAAATAACAAAATATGTACTTGCATTCTAGTTTTGACTAGAACTTGAAGATATCTGAGCTCACAGTCTAACCTCATTGAGTTTCTCCCACACCAAATCAGGCTGATTAATGTAACCTTGGTCTGTGGCTAAAAGATACAGTTCACTATCATACTGCAAATCATACAATAGTAGATAAATCATACAATCGAGGTTCAGAAAACGAAAAACAGGGAACTAAATAGTGTTTCTTTAAACTGCTTGCTAAACAGGTCTAATTCAAAATCAGAAGCTTTGACATTGAAAGCTAAGCCACAAAAGGGTGCATGGGCCTGTAACTAACCTTAAACATGGTGCTAAAGTGATTGTTACGGAAAAAAACACACAGCTCACGCTCTTTAAGCCCATCTTGTAAGCAAAAGAGGCTGCAAAAAGTATGAAGGAAATCAGATGAACATCTCCAGACCCAGCACAAAAAAATAAATAATCAAATCCACAAGGAATTGAGAGATTATATAGCCAAGCAGCGGGCCAACGTACCCATTAAAGGTCAGCTGACTAGCATTGTTCTTCAAAAAGTTCCTTATCAGCTCCCCTAATAGAATTGATAAGAATATGAAAATTTGTCAAATATATTCACATTACTTGTTAACTGAGCACCTAATATATGCACATGGTAGTGTGTAAAATCCAATGCTATAACACGAATCATCACTCACCTTGCTGTGCAGTGATTTCATCCTTAGACCTCACAGTTTTATCAGCTTGTTCAGAAAGAATCACCTCACCTTCATACATAGGCTCTCTATCTTCACAATTTGAAGTTCTTGAATCTAAAATGCATTCTTCTCCCTCGTATATGGGCTCACTTCCATCAACACTTGAAGTAAAGGTATCAGGTGTATCAAAATTCTGCATTCTACCACTAGATGAATCTGACTCTGGAACTAGAGAAGCTAACCCTGGTAAATCCAACATGTCATGCCCACTTGGAATATCTGCTGGTTTTTGAACCTCGGTGATAGAAGTGGACTGATTCTCAACCTTCTGACCATCATGCAAAATATCCGTGGGGTCTCCATCAAAAGATCCAGTACTTTTTGCACAAGAAAGGGACAATGCACCTTGAATCTCAACAACTGTGTCAGCACTACTATTCTCAATCACATCATTACAAGAGAAATGTTCTCCAGATTCTGTACAAACTGATTTATCAAAATGATCGGTCAGATCAGTGTTTAAGGAAGAGCCTGTCAGTTTCCCTGGGGGAGTTTCCGAAGATGTCAGATTATTATTATCATCGGTGCTCAATGCACTAAGATTGATATCAACACTGACATGCCCCTCTGATGTATCCCAGGAAGCCACAACCATGGTCTCCTTCATAGGTGTGCTTTCATGTGAGCCAACAGACACAACCCTTCCATCAACATCAGCTACAAGAGAATCATTCACTGAAATTGGCAACTCAGTCTCTGACAATTTTAAGACCCTCAGTAGCTCTGCTTCTTCTTCTAAATCCCCTTTTCTTACTTTTTGATGATCAGAGACTGAATGTGCAGAATCATCAAAAGATCTAGCCTTTGAAAGACAAGGAGAAGGAACACCCAAAGTAGCAGTTGTCGCAGCAACAAAGTCAATGCAATCTTCCTCGGTTTTAGTTTTACTATCTTCCCCGATCAAATTTTTACTTTCATCCTCCATGTTTCTTGTTTCAAGAGCAACAAGCTCCCCCATAAGAGTATTATAGGACTTTGGCCCAATGGCATTAGCAGTATCATAGTCCTAGTGCATTGAATAAAGAAAATTAATCATCTCAATCTTAAAATCAGATCAAGACATTCAACACTAGAGGCTTTCTGATTAAAAAAAAAGGACAATTTAAGGAACAAGGGAACATGTATTGTTGATTTTACATCCTAATAATTTTAAGCACTTATTTCTCAAGCATAATGCAACTAACAAAATATGCTTGTTCAATTACAAGGTTCCAAAAAACTTTAAGAATTAGGCAACTTACAAATAATAAAATATAAAAGAGAGCAAAAGGAAAGAAAAATGCCTATCAAGATGTATTGGTAAAATTCATTCTCAAATATCATATCCTTTCTCAGCAACAACATAATAACTGAGATATATCCAAACAAAAAGAACCCACAACCATACACATAAGAAAATGGTTTCATCTGGTGACAAGGCAATTAAGCTTTAACATTGGGTGATACAGAAAGCAAATGCAAAAGTTAAAACTACACAATCATTAGTAAAAGACAAGATTTCAATGACATAATTTAGGATCTGAGACCCCCACAGAGCAGACCCTAAGACCACTAGGCATACTAACGAGGCTTTCTATGCCACTTGATGCACAGAGCCTCAGTAATTATGATTTTTCGTATGGCTTTCATTCTTCTTTGATTCAGCAGCTCATTGTTTATGAAATAAATCTCTCTGTCTGAAGGACCTCTTTTGAACAAGAGATTAAGCAACATGCACAGCATAGCTTTTAGAAACTATCTAACAAGACAAAAGGAAAAAATCTCAAGTGCCATTGCCTTGCTGACATGTTTTAACTATGCCCTTTAGCCTAGAGGTAAATCATGCCCAAATATTAATGTTTTAACTAAGCCCTTTAGCCTAGTGGTAAACCATGCCCAAATAATAAGGCCTTCATTTGAAATAGGAATATTTGTATTCAAGAGAAAAAAACAAAGCAACAAATAAATCTGATCAAGAACAGAGCCCATTGCAAAGTAACAACTATCCATTGGCTTCAATAATATACCGAGCAAAAATATTTCTTGGAAGGCAACTGGACATTGAATCAATACAAGTTGAGAAGGTAACAGCAGATTGAATCAACAACAGTTGATTCACATTGCAGTAGTGAAAAACTAAAGCTAATTTCTAAAAAATCTGTAAGCCTCCAATTCTTGTCAGCATTACCTAATCTTTCATGTGATGTTAATAAGTTTTACTTTGGCTTCCAAACAAGTTACACCAGCAGCAAAAGGTACAAAACAAAATACCTAACACGACAGGTGCTTACTGCTTCACACAAGTATTTTCATTTGCTTCTTTTTATTTTTTATTCTGATTCTTATTCTACATCAACTCTCTCTCTCTTTTTTTGGTGATTTTGCTCTCTTGTCCTACATCACCTATCCACAACTTCTTGTTTCCCTTTCAAGACAAGCAGAACCTGACTAGACAGACTTACAATTGATTCCAGAAAAAAATAAGATGTTCGATAGGTAACAAGAAGATAGTGCCAGAAAGTTTTTCCTCTGGTAACTTTGAAAAGAGAGGCTACAAGAATGAGGCTTCATTCACAAACTGTTTTCAAATCTCCACAATCAAGAATCTATCCTACGCATTTCCATTGAGGAAAGCTTAAACTCTCATGATTTCCTGTCCTTTAGCCAGCCAAGTTTAAGATGTATTGACATTGATGATCTACAAGAAACACCAAGTTTCGCATTTTAGCATCCTCGATGTTATTCAGTGCCCAACTATATAAACATGCAAATGTTTTCATTTTGTCATTTTCCCTAATATGCATGCTGGCCAGCATCCAAGCTACACCTTGAAGGACATACATATGGAACATTCACATGAAAAGATCATTTTATTAGACATTTACTCAGATGTTAATGTAAAACATAAATAAATGAAAATCAGAGAAAAAGGGAATATTCAACAGAACCTACACCAAAGTTACCTACTTAAAATAAAATGCAGCAGATGATGGCAATATGGGACAACATGGCCACAATCTGAGAAAAATCAATAATCCCCTGCATGGAAGAGGGTGTTTGATAAACTCAAAGAACCAGTACATTTGCCTAAAAGATACAATAAGAGTGTTAACATAGGTAGAACCAGATAGCTTAAAACTTCTTCAGTTCTCCATACTTAGGCTTAAACCCACTGGGATTAATAAACATGAATCAAGCCCTCTAAATTATAAAGGGCAGAGCATTCCAAAAATTTCCATCATGCAGTTATCACCCTTGCAAAGTTGAAAATTGAAGGAAGGGCATGTCAAGTATAATTAGGAAAACACCCTCTTATTAACACCACCATACAGGCAATTAGGCATCAATTATTCCTAGGAGAAACAAAAATTTATAATTTAACTGAAATATAAATGCAATGCTTGGAAAGAGCATACCTGGGGATCAACTATCCAACCATGATATAAAGGAATGTCAAGTAAATCAAATATGGCACATTCTCGGGTAAACTCAAAATCATCTATCCTGCATGGTCATATATGTTAATTAAAGAAAGAAGTACAAGTGTACACATACACACACACATAGAGAGAGAGAGAGAGAGGCCAACCTCCTAAACTTTAAATTTACATCAATTCCAGTTGCAAGTCTTGGAAGCAAATCGATGGCATCTGCAATATTCTGCTGTTGATTTTCGACATATCCTGCATCTTTATTCTGCATGGTGAGAGAAGCAGTCAAAATAATATGCACCGATTAATAATGAATATATCAAACAACCAAGATAATCTGCTCATAGTTATTACATTTACATTACTGTTGGAATCAATCAACCTTTCTGCAACAAGGGATAGCAATTTCTCCTGCGAAACTTCAGCGCTATCTGAGCTCAAATTTAGATTATTCTTTAACAGAAGGACGTTACCTATAGCAAGCCCACATGTTCATAATCAAAACACAATTCTAGTTGTATTTCTCCCAAAAAAATTGACAAGAATGATCCTTTATAGATATTTTATAAAATAATCTATTTGCAGAAAATGTGCAAATAAAATAATCATTCAAGATACATTCAAAACAGCATTTGATGCTTAAACAAGTAATCCCTTCTTTTCACCAATAAACTAAAGTAACGAGAAAATCAAAAATCCAAGCCTCCTCTATGGTAGTTAAGGATAAAAACACAAATTTTATTAACCAGTGTCTGGTGGACAATGTCTAACAGGATTGTTTTGGGTTCAGTGAAGTCAACTGTCAAATTTCTTGGCACCAGAACAACAATTACCTTAACAATAGAAAAGATGATATTCCTCTAAACAATCAATCCTACCAGTTTGTGTTACCAGAATAATGACGACCCTAACAAAACAAAAGAACATTTACACCAATGCAGTGAATCACAACAGTAAATTAGATATAACTCAAAATTTCTGTTAGAATTTGCACTCAACTATCCCCAGTAGTGTACTGAAACCTTCTTACCAAAAAGAATGAAATCCTAGCAATCAAATTCCCAAATTATCAAACAAGCAATAAAAAATCGCATATCATAGGTTCTGTTTCTCCATACGTTATATCAACCAGTATTCCAACATTAGCTAAACTCCCTTCATATTCTGTTTTCTCTCCAAATTAGTAACAAAATGGGAAGGAAAAAAAAACCTACAATCATTGAGAATGTACCTAAATGCCTGGTTCTTTCAATTTCAATGGTTAAAAGTACAATTTGACAACATCACAATCAATAGCTTATTTTTTGCATTAAACTTCAACAACATGAAAAGGTAACAAGCAATTGATCCAAATTATTGAGTTTTTCAATTTGCATCATCAGTACCTCGAAATTACACCTAGTTAAGCAATTAATCTTAATTTCCTAAGCAGATTTTACGATCCAAATTAAGTTTCAGTTTGGCTACCGTGAGAATATCCAAGAACGAAATCACACTTGCCTAAACCAGCCAATTTCCTTAAAATCAAATTAGATAACACGCTTAAACGAAACGAGTTTTCCTATTTTCACGGAAACCTGATAAAACAGAACATTTCAAGTTTCAGTTTTCAATTTCTTGGCAGGAAATCAAGCAAAAGAAATTTAAAAACCCTAACAAATGAGTTAACAAGAAGGAAGGAGAGAGAAAAGAATTACAGATGGCAAGGAGAGGACAAGGTCCATTGTCGTTTTGGAGAACGATAGGAGTGGTACGGCCTAAGAAGTGTATCGTTTTGGTTTTGTGAAGGCACTCTTTCTCTTTCTCTTTCACTGCTGCTACTACTACTTGTTGTTGTTGTTGCTGATCTTGATTCTGGTTTTGTGGTTCTTCGCCTGGAGAAGAAGTAGAAGCCATTTCTTTTTTCGAGATGAGACAATTGTGAAATTTTGATTTTGATCGAGAGACAGGGGGGGTTGAAACGAGAATAATCGATCTTACGTAATGTTCGAGTCAGGCGTACATCTTTTATAAGAACCTGCGACAATCAGAATTTTACTTATTTATCTAAACCCACAAAATACGTTTTTTTGAAAAGTAAGGTTTCCTTGAATAAAAAAAAAAAAAGAGGGGATGTTTTGACATTTCTGTTATCAGTAGTTGAATTTTGTTTTTCTATAATTAGTCTTCTGACGGTGATATCAACGCTGTCATATTTATTTATTTATTTTGTTATTTTTTCTAAATGTCCTTTTTTTTCCGTTCATGTGTTAGTTATGGTCGATCTCAATTGATTAAAATAAAAAAAATACCCCTACGTTATATCAAGTTGGTTTATTATTTACTGCTTAAACGTAAAAAAAAAAAAAAAAAAAAACATGTTTGGATGTTGTGGATTTGTTTTCGGCTATTATAATAAACTTAATTATAAATTAAAAGATAGTGTTCATGTTTTATGAATTAAATTAAATATATGAACTGATAATTCATAAAAGAAAATTGTTGATATTAATAGTTATATGGGTAACTTTTCAAACAAGAAATTCTTCAAATAAGTGGAAATACAAATTGGTATTCCTAAAAAAAGATAATAATATAAATTAGAAATAAAAAGAATTATTTTTTAGCCAATATTATATTTTTTTTGTTTATATATTATTTTGTTAAAAAATCATAACTTTTTATTGGTAATATGGTTTATTAAATAAAAAATTAAGCAAACCAAAATAGAAATTACAAAAAAAAATATTGATTTGAAATATGGTTTATTGAATGGAAAACTAAGTAAATCAAGATGGAAATTACAACAACAAGTTCTATTGATTTGAAATAATGAATAAAAAATATACTTTCTAATTAAATATCCCTTTTATTATTCATTTTGTTTTTTAGAAAAAAATGACATTTCTATATATATATATATCTTGTTTTTTAAATTAAGACTTTTCACAATCTTAAGGGCAAGTGTCAATTAAATATCATTTAAATAAATTTATTTAAAATAAATCTTATTGTAAAATATATATATATATAAAATAACTCGAGTGGCTGGATAGCTATAAGGATGAAGAAAAATCCTTAAACAACATGAGTTGAGGCGGTGTGGGTTGTGAAAACACAAGTTAACGCATAATTGCAAGAAAAATGAAACCTCGAGTCATGACTTTTTGTTGACGCGTCTTATTTACTTAATTTCTTCTTTGTCACGCAGCCAGAGGTCTGGAGATTGTGGTATAGAATGCAGAGTGGGACAGCTAGTGGATTTATCTCAAGACATTTGTCACCGATGTTTTGTTGTTTGTGCTTCGCCGTCGATTTGAAGTTATTGATTTGGTCTTTCTTTCCTTCTGGTGGTTGTTTTATTTTCTTCCCTCATTGTTTTGTTGTCGGTTTGTCGTTTTCTTCCTCGTCTCTTGATTCTTGCTTTGTCTAGGCATTGTTGATCTTCTTCATACACTGTCATTTTTTGTTGTTTTACTTCGCAGTTACCTATGCTCTAACTCTTAGGAATAGGGCACACATTATAGACTCTTTTATATTCTCGGAATAATTTGGTTTTTTTTTTTTTTTTTTTTTTGAAGGGGGGTTTTCAAAGCCAGCAGACAGCCTGCAAAGAATCAAGCTATGGGAGAAGCCTGGCATTAAAGTCATGGTCCTATTCTTTCTGGCCCATTTATACATTGCAAAAAGGATCTATGAACTTACAAATATAATTACCATCGCCATAAAAAATAACCATAGCAACAAAATATTAGCGTTAACAGCATCCTCTTTAGGCCTTTCCTGGTTGAAGCAGGTTTTACATTGTTTTAGCTTTTGCGCGGGATCTTTAAAAAATAATTTTTTTTTTTAAAAAAAAAGCTATAAAGATAGCTTTTAATGAGTTTCATATCAAACCTCATATTTATTTTATTAACCAAATACATGAAATTAAATCTGTAATGGGGTAAGATAACCGCAAACAAACGGAATTGTGGATTTGATATTATAGTGTAATTGGTTTTGTAAGAGTGTTTTTTTTATAAAAAAAACACTCGATCAAAATAAATTTTTAGTTTTTTTATTTTTAACATCACCATGTTAAAATTATAAAAAATATTAATTTATTTTTTTATGTCAATCTCACTTTTTAAATGCACTCAACACATCTGATTGTTTTTACACTTTAAAAATGTTTTTTTAAAAAAAATAAAAAAAATTTTCTTCAAATTAATTTTTTTTAATGATTTTACATTACTTTTATAACGCTGACACCAAAAAAAATAAAACAAGCCTTGCACAGTATCAAAACAACCCTTGCACAGTACCAAAACAAAGAACAAACACGTGATGACAAAAACTAAGTGTGTGTTTGGTATTGCGATAGCGGTTGCGGTTGTGGTTTGAAAAAAATTGTTTATAAAAAGTTTTTTTAGTTGAGGTTGGTTTGAAAAAATAGATATTTGGTTAAAACTGTGGTTAAAATTGAGGTTGAAAAAAATTAATTTAATATGTTTGGTTAAGAATGCTTTTGAAATTGAGATTATAAAATAATTTAAAAATATATATTAATATTGATTGTTTTAAATTTAAATATTGTAGAATTAATTACTCCAATTACATCATAAAATAAATAATACTATATATAAAATATTTTTTATTATTCTATTAAACAATTTATAATTTTATTATGTATAAAATTCATCCGATAAGAACTACAGTTTTCATACGTGTAATAAAATTAGATAAAATATTATCATGTATAAAATTGATATTACAATGCGAGTAAATTTAATTCACTTTATACTAATTTTTCATAAAAAATATTGTTAATATTACAGTGCGAGTGAATGTAATTTAATCTAAACTAGTTTTTTAAAAAAATATTAAAAAAATTTACACCCTAAAAAAAAAACATGTTCACATGAACAGTGCAATTCCCTGTGTGCAGTGAATTGCACTGATTTTTAAGTGAACGGTGCAACTTTCTGCACTGTTTTTTAAGTGAACGATGCAACTTTCTGAACTGTTCACATAAACAGTGTAATTAGCATATATTGTTTATGCTAATTACACTGTTCACTACAATGCAATTAGCATGCACACTAAACACAAAGCAGCAAA
>Ga0325404_1006122_pt1 | contig 12654 bp, 11 predicted proteins | sample PopdelMetagenome_18_FD_205664 | JGI IMG/M metagenome (GOLD analysis project Ga0325404, IMG submission 205664) | Populus deltoides microbial communities from Bellville, Georgia, United States - Xylem-Control-R1 | ecosystem: Host-associated > Plants > Phyllosphere > Stem > Wood/Secondary xylem... | reverse complement strand
ATTATGGAAAAACAGAAAACTGACCTTTTTGGTTTCAAAACATTCAATGGTTTGCAAGAACTATCTGACAGTAATTCACTTTCTGGCACATCAAGGTTGCACTTTTGAATGGATGCGACATCTTTGGGTGATACAGATGGATCCAAAGATTTCTGAAAGAAAAAAAAAATTGAAAATTACCAATAATTACTCACATATACGTAGTTGCATTATCCAAGAGAAGCACGGGTAGATCTAGCCAAGACTAAATAGAGAGAGAAGGTTAGCAATTAGCAGTCTATGTACCTTAGTAACAACATCCTGATACTTTTTCGGAGAACCATCGCATTCAGATGCCCTAAGGTTTAGAGAATGAACATGCTCCTCCGTCTGAAAACAGAATCCTCATATATTAATTGATTTCTTGGAGCATAAATGCATAAATAATAACTCAGTGAACAAAGAGATTTTCCAATTTAAAAAAGTTATAGAGATGATATTAGGATAAAAATAAACAAGTCTATATGCCTGAGAAAATACATCTTGGTACTATCATGGGGTGGAGTCGCATTTTAGAATTGCATCCTGATCTTTTCTTGGAGAACCTTCACATTTAGATGCAAAGTATAGAGAATGAACATTCTCTGTCTGAATACAGAAGCATCGTATACTAATTGCTTTTTTTTGGAACATAAATGCATATGTAATATTTTATTGAACTTCATGATGTTTCTCAATTTAAAATGGGAAGAGAGATGATATTAGGATAACAGCCAGTAGGTCAATTTAGCTAAAAAGATAGATCTTGATCATGTCCAAGAATCGAGTCACATTTTCTAGAAGTTGCATCATGATCTTGTTTTGGAGAACATGCCTTAAGGTTCAAAGTATGAACATTCTCCTCTGTATAATATTACAAAAGCCTTAGAGATTAATTGCTTTCTTGAAGCATAATGCATATATAATATCTCAATAAATAAAATTGCAATTCTCAATCTAAAATAGAAATAGAGACAACATTGGACCAAAAATCAACATGTCTATTTACCTGAGAAAATACATATTGATCATTTCCTGGGGTGTAATCGCAATTTTTAGTTGCACCTCGATCCTTTCTTGGAGAACCATTGCATTCAGATGCTTTGAGATTTAGAAAATGATCTTTCTCCTCTATCTGAATATAAAAGGGAAAGATTAATTGTTTTCTTGAAGCATAATGTATATATAATATCTCACTAAACAAAATTGCAATTCTCAATCTAAAATGAAAATACAAACAACATTAGATAAAAAATCAACAAGTCTATTTACCTGAAAAAATACATGTTGATCATATCCTGGGGTGTAATCGCATTTTTTAGTTGCACATTGATCCTTTCTTGGAGAACCATTGCATTCAAATGCCTTAAGGTTTAAAAAATGATCTTTCTCCTTCATCTGAATATAGAAGTGAAAGATTAATTGATTTCTTGAAGCATAATGCATATATAATATCCCAGTACACAAAATTGCAATTCTCAATCTAAAATGGAATAAAAACAACGTTAGATAAAAAAGCAACATGTCTATTTACCTGAGAAAATACATGTTGATCATTTCCTGGGGTGTAATCGTACTTTTTAGTTGCACCCTGATCCTTTCTTGGAGAACCATCACATTCAAATGCCTTGAGGTTTAGAAAATGATCTTTCTCCTCTATCTGAATATAAAAGCCTCATAATATTGTCAGGGTATTTATGTAATTGCCTACATACTCTAAATAAGTGTGTATGTGTCTAAAAGTGTAAGGCACAAAACTTCTATCCTTTTTCTTTCTCTCTTATTTTCCTATCTGTTTCCTCTTCTTTTTTCTTTTCCTCTCTTCATCCTTTCTTCTTCTTTCTCTATTTTCAATTCTTTCAATCTAAGAAAACCAAATGGTATCAGAGCACTAAGAACACTAATTTAGAAGCTCTTTTACCCACCAACAAAAGCACCATGGTTTCAACAAAAATTGATGTCATTTGCTTTGCTAATTTGTAGAGAGATAGTTCGATAAAAAGGTTAAAATTGATTTTTTGAGTACTTCAATTTTAAGGGACCGTTTGATCAAGATATTTGGGGATTTTTTAGGATATTCTCAGCTCATTTGCCTTGGATTTTAAAGATTAGCAAAAATTAGGCGGTCTCTTGTTGATTGTCCAAATGATGCAACTAAATTTCAGAAGTTAGTCGATAAATAATGAGTTTATGACTTCCTTGTTGGACTCAATATGAAGTATGATCAAACTAGGGTTCATGTTCTTGGTAAGGATCCTATTTTTTCATTAAGGTAAACATTCTCACATGTTCAAATTAAAAAGGGTAGAAGGAATGTTATGTTACAGCTTGAAATTCCATAAAGATCAGCCATAGTTGTCTACTCTTCTCAATGGGATAGCCAAGGACAAACTCAATTTAGTGATCAATGAGTATCGAACAAAGAACAATTAAAATGTGATTGTTGTGGGTATACTAAACACACTAGAGAAACCTGTTGGAAGCTTCATAGACGTCCTACCAGGGACGTAGTGGAAAAAAGGTTGGACCTACCCAATCATAAACTCACATGTCATAGGTGACTAAAATTCCAGCTTCAAGTGGATACTCAAGGTCTTCCAGTTTTTATGAGGAGTTGCGAACCCTTAGACATTTAATGGCCAAGCCTGAACCACCCTACATTTCTTCATCCAAATTTGCTCATACAAGTATAAATGTCATAGCTAGGAATACTTCCACCATAGTTGATTTTAATCCATAGGTTATGGATTCAGGAGCAAATAATCAAACGACTGGATCTTCCAAACATTTTTTTATCTTACTTTCCTTCAAGTAAAGATTAAGTTCATAATGGTTCTCTATGTTCTGTTTCTAGTAAAGGATTAGTTCAATGCACTCCTATCTTATCCTTGTCTTCAGTTCTTCATGTTTCCTATTTTTCTAATAATTTCTTATCTATTAGTAAAATAACAAAATAATTAAATTATAAAGTCTCATTCTTTTCAAATTATTGTGTGTTTAAGGACTTAAAGATGAGGAAGGAGATTGACCATATTAAAGTGGAAGATGGCATATGTCTACCGAATATGGATTTTATTAATCTGGTTGAGACAAGCATAGTTGAACATACTCTGAAACTTGATTCTTCGATGACCGCTTAACAACAATTATATCAGTGGCATAATCATTTAGCGCATCCTTCTTTTATAGCCTTAAATAGAATCCTTCCAATTTTGTCCAAACAGTGTAATGTGAAGAACTTATTATGTGATGCCATGTGAATTTGCAAAACATACACTTGCTACTTATTCACTTATTAATAAGAGAAGCATTATAGCTTTTGCAACTATTTATTATGATGTTTGAGGTTCTAATCAAATTGTTTTCTTGTTTGGTTTTCGATGATTTGTCACCTTCATTAATTGTTACAATTGCACCATATCTACTGAATATGAAATTTGTTAATTTGATTAAGACAAGTATAGTTGAACATGCTCTAAAACTTGATTCTTCGATGACTGCTTAACAACAATTATATCAGTGGCATAATCGTTTAGGGCATCCTTCTTTTGTAGCCTTAAATAGAATCCTTCCAACTCTGTTCAAACAGTGTAACATGAAGAACTTATTATGTGATGTAGTGAATTTGCAAAACACATGTGCTGCTTATTCACTTATTAATAAAAGAAGCATTACAACTTTTGCGAGTATTTATTATGATGTTTGAGGTCCTAATCAAATTGTTTTCTTGTTTGGTTTTCGATGGTTTGTCACCTTCATTAATTGTTACAGTTGCACCACTTGAGCTTACTTTATGCATAATAAAAGTGACAAGTACTCATATTTCTAGAAACTTTATAAGATGGCGTGCACACAATTTAATACTAAAGTACAAGTCTTAAAAAGTGATAATGATATAGAATATATGGATGGAACCTTTCAGAGTTATCTTGATGATCATGATATTGTTCACCAAATAAGTTGTATAGATACACCACATCAGAATGGTATAGCTAAATGGAAGAATCAACATCTTCTAAAAGTTACAAGATCTATTATGTTCACAATGAATGTTCCAAAATTTATTTGGGGTGATGTAGTTCTTATAGCAACATATCTTATCAATCGAATGCCCTTGAGAGTTATGAATTTTAAATCTCTTGTAGAACTTCTACAAGGAGTTTGCTCTATCATAGTTTCTCTTGAAGTGTTTAGTTGTGTGTGTTTGTTTGACATCATCGACAAATTAGATTCTAGAGCTCTAAAATATGTATTTATTAGATACTCTACTACTCAAAAAGGTTACAGAAGTTATCATCCTCTTAGCTAAAAAAAGTTTGTTAGTATGGATGTGACATTTTATGAGTGAGGCCTATTTCACTAATAACATGTTTGGAATTCTCTAAAATGAATTCAATTATGAGTTTTTAATGAAATCTCATGTTCGGAATCCTTTTGAGTGTTAAGAATTAAATTCCAAATGAAATTCAATCTCTAAAAATACTACCAAAAGTAAATTATAGGGCAATCTCTAAAAATACTACAAAGTAAATTTATCTTCCTTTCATATCTCTTTCCCCTTCTTTCATTTTTTTCTTTTCTTCACCCTTTTCTTCTTTTTTCAGTTATTTCAATCTAAGAAGACCAACAAATAGTAATTCTATCTTCCTTTCATATCTCTTTCCCCTTCTTTCATCTTTTCTTTTCTTCACCCTTTTCTTCTTTTTTCAGTTATTTCAATCTAAGAAAACCAACAAATAGTAATTCTTTTATTTAAGCAAAAGGCACATTTAATATCTCAGTTAACAGTCTGACATTTCCTAATATAAAAGTGATATAGATGATCATAGGATAAAAAATATATAGAGCTATATACCTCATAAATTACATTTTGATCCTGTATTGGGGTGGAGTCACATTTTTTAGGAGTTGCCTCTCGATCCTTTCTTGGAGAACCATCGCATTCAGATGCCTTAAGGTTCAGAAAATGAGCATTCTCCTCTATCTGAATACAAATGACTCACATAGTAATTGCTTTCATGAAGCATAAACACACACATAACATCTCAGTGAACAGTGTAAATATCCTAATTTAAGTAGGGATATAGTTGATAGTAGAATAGAAAAAAAATGAATAGGGGTATGTACCTCAAAAATTATATTTTGATCATGCCCAGGGGTGCCATCAAATTTTTGAGTTGTATTGCATTCAGGTGCCTACAATGTGGAGAGAATGATTATTTTAATCCAGAGATACAATAAAAAAAATCAAAGTGATACATGGAAGGAGAGAATCAGTGGTTTACAAACCTCAGCAAATACATCTTGATCATTTCCCGATTCAAAGTCATTGTGACACCTGGGGTCCTTAATATTTAGTGTCAGGATTCAAAGCAAAAGTTTCAGAAATTGATCGTTTTCATTATGCATGACTGTACAGGTGTTTAACTAAAAGTGATGCAATTTCACCAGCTAAGCAAGAAAAGACAATGCACTTTAAATATCAACAACAAAAAAAAAGGAAAAGAAGAGATAATGGCATTATCTTGCTTACTGGGGCTTTGCTCTTGGTATCTATGTTAACCAAGGTGGACACCGTTGAGTTTTCCATGGAGCAAGAACAGTATGATTTAAAATCCTTGAGCTCTTTTTCTAGCTTAAGATATCTTGTCTTTTCATTTCCAATAACCTCATTGAGACCTTGGATTTCCCTTTCTGCCACCTAGTTAGAACCATTTGTCGAGCAGATTGCTAGTTAGTTTACCTAAATTACATTTAATCGCCAATTCAAAGCCAAGTATCTTTAGTTAACTTTGAGAAAGAACTTGGCAAAATAATGAAACTTGAAACTTTAGCACAGGATAGTTAACATAACTTTACCATGAGTTTTTCTTTATATTGCTTCAAGACATTCCATAAAGCTTTCGCAAAATTTTGCATGACTTGATGGTTTCTTTCCCTTGGCAAATCAATAGAGTCAGGCTTGACTGGAGCAGCATAAACAGAGTCCGATGTGTAGATTCTTTTGGTAACTGTGGCCAAGCAACCATGTCATTCTAGAGAAAATTAAAGAAGTAGATCAATCAAGTAAATGAAGATTCAAAAAGGTATATTGGTAGACTTGTACAACCTTTTGGCAAGAGTGGGTGTTCGTCTCTAACACTTTTTCCTTCCTCAGTCTGAAAGCAAACCACAACAATTGCAATGAAAACTGAAAATTACGTTCACTCAAACCACATGTCTTAAATTATAATCCATAAAAATATGATAAACTTCAAATTCATCTCTGTTCTTGGAATGGAACTCTGTCATGGAAAAGATAATGAATGACTTATATACGAGCATATTTTGAGCAGGTTGTTCAATTTTTTATGGGCAATAGACTCTCATAGTGTTTTTTTCCCTTTACTAACATTAGACAACTCTAGATACAGAGTCTAGAGAAAGTCATAGTAGAACAGAGTCTCTAGCAAGAATAAAAGTTGGAGATGCAGAAACAGATTGTTGATTTAAGAAACTACATTCATGACACTTGGAAGCTAGACCATGTGAATTAAGCTTAAGCAATGTGTCCATGGACAACAAATGTACATAAATACAAAGCACTCAACCAGATGTTAAAACTATGTTCTTAAACAAACAAGTACAACCTTGAAACTTAGTTTGTATCAATCAGCCAATGCGTTGTACACTTCATAAATTAATTAAAGTCCGATATTAAGAAGGATATTGTAAAGATCATTGACTCATTCTCTATCTACAATTCGAAATGATCTACACAGGATAGATCCTTTTTCTAAGGGAACATGTTTCTTGTTGGAATGAAGCTTTCAAGAAAACATCATTAATTACAGTGTCAAAAAATACAAAACAACTTAAAGTACATTTCCTAAATTAAAGATGAAACATTATGAAAAGACTGATAAAAAAGTATGAAAGTAAAACGAATATAGTACCACCTTTGCATAACGTCCATTGCATTTCATTTTTTTTGCTTGTTCAACTCTAGGCAACATTTCAATGTGCCTCTTGTTAAGAAATATAGATGGTTCCTCAACATTAGTGAACCTAATGAATTGCAAATGTTAAAACCAAGTAATTTAATTATAAAAAAAAACTTGAAACTTGAATGAGATATATGAAAAAAATAATTTAAACAGAAACTTAAATTTGAATGAGACAGCTGCAAAAAAAAAAAAAGATTACTTGATTTTCATAAAAGGAGAAGCTTGTCTTAATAAGTAGGATGTATCGGAATAGTCATGTTCTCCTGGTTTTACTGTTAATATCTACAAAAGTACAACAAAGAACAAAAAGGCATGAGATTTTTTTTTTTTTGGAGAAGATAATTGAAGAAATGAGAATATGAGATGCAACTTTATTTGATGCTATATATATAAATGATTCATATAAAAAAGAGGAGTTTTATCTGGGATATAATAATTTAGCTTCAGGGAACCAATGATAGAATGAAAACTGCATACCAAAGTCATTCTTCTTTTTCCTTCTAGATAATCTCGTAGATACCGAGTCAACTGTGGAGAGATGAAGTCAAATTGCGTAGAATAGGCAAATTCATAAGCAACTAAGTTAACAGATTAAGATATCTTTAGAGACAGTGCTGCCAATAATTCAGAGGCAATGGAAATACAAATAAAAATAAGTTCAACCATCACGAGAAACAGGATTAATGAGGATAACCAAGATATTCATTGATAGGAGGCTTTACCATGGAGTTCTTGAAGTGCATCTTTAATGGTTTCTTGGGATTACTTTGGTGCTCCAATAGTGACTGAGACAAAAAGAATAATAGCACATGATAAAATGCATGGAGAGAAAGAGCACACTGACAAAGGAAATAGATGTTCTTGGATTGTTTGTGCAGGTTGACATAATTAAAAACTCTTGAGGCGTCAAGACATTGCATAAAAAATGAGCACTGTACAGATGCCTTGGAAATCCAAAAAAGGACTTGAATCACGTACTCTAAGACATAGGCCAAAAACCATTGATGTATTATTGATGAAATTACTTTCGATCAATCTTGACCCCTGCAAATGATAAAGCAAAGTTTAAGTGTTACAAATATATATGTCAGAACCACTCTGCGATTATCAATGTTGCACATCACACTGAGATCAGGAATCTCAAATGAACTCATTTGAATACAACTGGTATAATCACAATTTATGTTTTCCAATCATGCTTATATCTCCATAAAAAATGTAACATTGCAACGGTTTTCTAACTTCCAGTAAATATAAATCATCACCTGAAATTTCAACAGTTGGATTATTAAAGAAGTTAGAAACTCCTGGGATGTGATACTTTGACAAGTTAGAAACCCCTAAAGAAGTTCAACATCGGCCAAAAAAATCAAAATTCTTTATAAAATAAAGGAAAGAAAGAAAGAAAATCAATATGTCATCTGATAATAACCCATTGTGTGTTTCAAAACTAAAGCTGCATGTATTTATAAAACTATCAACTGATAGTGCAATCATACTAAAGGAAGATTTGTAGAATTGCAAAACCTGATTGCCAGTTCTCTTTTCGCGCTCTGCTCCAGCGAGATCAACAATGGTAAGGACAGCATTGTTTGGTTCAACATCTGGATCTCTGACAAAACTGTGGATGTTAATGATACACTGTGACCGGCTGCAAGTATGTTACAAGAGGAAAATCATAAGGTTGGTACAATTTTATTGTAACAATTGAATCCAACAAAGCTCATTAACAAAATTGCAAGAAAATTAAAATAAAATTACTAATCATTACACTAGTAATCTATGTCACTGAAAATAACATATACATATACATACATACATACATACATACATATATGTATGTATGTATATGTATATGTATAAAGATCTGTAATATAGGAGAAAATATGCCTATCTTCCATAGATAGACAGGTGCATGATTAAATGGAAATCTATAAATAGATTATCTATCATGATGGACTAAACTCTAATAAATTGTAGATGTAAAAGCAATGGGACATGTGATCAGCACTAAATTATTTTTACTCTACAAATTGACATTAGTAACATGTTTATTAACATCCTACATTAATTGCAAATTTCAAAGAAGTTCCCACTCCATTGTTCTAGCGTGAAACACCAAGGAATGGACAAGGCTCATCCATTAACCCAAACTCTTGACATTCCTATCCCTAAAGCACTCACAAAAAATCAATCCAGAATTTCTTTCTATCTATCTATAAAATTCCATGAAGAAAAGCAAAGTTTGGTTGCAATGCACCTTGATTGGCTATTCGTATTGGTCATGGCTGTTGTGCGTTTCAACATTGCACAAGCTATCAAGGATTCTGCCTGTGCAGCACTAGAAATGGCAAGCTGTTTGCACCAATCAATTTACACAGATGTCAACATTAGAAGGCACTGTGCACATAGACAACAAAAATAAAACACTAATGACAGATTAAAAAAGAAAAGTCATCAACCTCTTGGAGACCTTTAATGGTAGCCTGTTGCATAGACAAATCACCTCCATCTGGGGATAAGTCAGAGATTTTCTCGCCCTTACCTCGATCTGAATATATTTCAAAAACAGATACTTTGAATTCCCTGAAATTACACCTTGTAACAATGAGTAAATCAAAAAAAAAAAAAGGACCTCAACATTTCTTAGACCCCTCTAAATGTTAATCTCTTACAATAAATTCATTCTCATTAATAACAATCATACATAAAAATGCAATTACCTTAAACAAAATCGAGAAATCCTCAAATAATATCCAACTTGAGTAGTGAAAGAATCGGCAAAAATGAAACACAACCAATTACCTTGTCAACTTAGAACCACATTGCTGAGCCTCCTTAAAAATCTGTTTTAGTGCTAGATGAACCATCCCAGGCTCCCTAGGAGTCCCAAAAACTGTATGAGTCTTCCCTGAACCACTTGGACCTAACGCAGCTAACAGTCCACTTTTTCCATTAAGAAAATCATCCACTAATGGCTTCACCATCTTCTCAAACACCTCATTCTACACACACACAACTCAAAATTAACCCCAAACCCGCAAAATGAAATTATTCAATTTTTACGTGAATACTGAAGATTCTGGGTAGAGAAGGGTTACCTGAGTGGAATCGGAGGCAAAAACATGAGAAAATCCTTCATAAACCTCGGATTTAATTCTTTTAGAGTCTTGTAAGGATGCAGGTGGTGAAAGAGTAACCGAATGAGAATCATTGACATCTATACAAACCTCATTACTACTACTAGTGGTGGTGGTGGTGGTGTTTTTCTTTACGTTCGCACTATTGTTTTTGGATGAAGGGTTTTGAGGCCAAGCGTTTTTCTGTCTTTGCCTAAAATTTTTTTGATCTTTGGTGTTTGGCTTAAGCGTAACAATGGGTCGAATTCTAAGATAAACTTTAAGTTCTTCTGAGGTAGCAGGTGCTGGTGGTTCTGGTGGGTTCTTTTGAGGGATTTCCATTGCAAGAATGTCTTGAATTGGGAATGAAGAGATTTCTCTTTTCATATTTGGATTTTGAGCATTGGGATTAGGGTTTATGGAAGCGGAAGGTGTAGGCCTCGCTCTTCTGTGAGGGTTTCGCCGGACGGTGACTGTGTTTGGACATTCAGATGGACTTTTCGCCTCCATTTCTTCTCTCACCTCTTTCCCACTCTGTTCCTGAGTTCAAAACTTTGAACTCGCAAGTTAGGCGGAAACAAAAACAATGAGTAAACCTTTTCACTCATTCTTAAAAATCTATAAATTATATCGATGTGTACCAAAATCTAAAAAAAGAAAAAATTATTTTTTTTCAAAAAATATTTTTAATTTTAAAAAAAATTATTACTTTAAATTATTTATTTTATGATATTAAATTATTTTAATGTATTAATATTAAAATAAATTATTTTAACATATTTTTAAGTAAAATTTATTTTAAAAAGCAGCCGTTACTAGTTTACTATACTATCAAATATTCTTTACAAGCTTATTTGTTTTTGTTTTTAAAAAAAAAATTAATAATTTAAAATTTTTTTCTTCAAATTAATATTTTTTATATTTTTAAATTATTTTAATATACTAACATTAAAATTAATTTATAAAACATATATATTATTTAAATATATTTTAAAGTGAAAAGTTTTCACACTTTCAAACAAATCCTCCAATTGCATCCTTTTATGAGTTTCTTTTAATATTGCAAGTCTAATTTACATATTAATGACATCAATTTAAGGCAATTATTGCAATATATAATTTTTAAAGGAGAATCCTTGGAGCTGTATTCATTTCATTTATTGCAGACCATAATATCAAAACTTTTATTAAATAATTGGTTGATTATTCAGTTGACGTCCATTTTATTAAATCATGGTTTTTCTCATGATATATATACATTATTTTATACATTTATTTATGATCACAAACGGGTGTTTGGTATTGTATTTGAAAAATTTTTAAAACAAATTAATTTTTTTATTTTAAATTAATATATTTTTGATATTTTTAAATCATTTTGATATGTTAATCTCAAAAATAATTTTAAAAAAATAAAAAGAAATATTATTGATATACTTTTCTAAATGAAAAGCACTTTAAAAAATAAAGACAACCACACTTTCAAACACATTTTCATTCATGTTTAAATCTCTTAAATCAAATTTCTGGTTAAAATTCTTGAAATCTTTACGTACTGGAGGAGCTATAAGTTTCGGATGAATATCATCGGAGGCACACACGACATTTGCTATGGCTAGGAGAAAAATCGGAAGAAAATGGAACATCTTTTGAACTTCTAATTCTCTTGTTTTGATATTTTAAAATTATTTTTAAAAATAAAATTTTAAGAAATTATTTTAAATTATTTTTTTTAGTATTTTTATATCATTTTAATGCGTTGAAGTTAAAAATAAATTTTAAAAAATAAAAATATATATATTATTTTAATATATTTCCAAACAAAAAACATTTTAAAAAGTTTCCATTATTATAATACCAAACAAACTTATAATTTAATTAATATTATTAAATAAATAGATTCATGAACTTATTATTCATGGAATATATTAATTAAATATACATCAAATGTAATTTTAGTTAATTGCAAAAATAAATATATTCATGATTTGTATTTAATGGCACTAGTTATTTCTATGAACTTGTTTTGGTTAAATAAATATACATAATAATTATAATTATAATTAGGTAATACTTGTATAATCACAATACATGATACATGTATCAAGTTCAGTATAAAAAGAAGAACATGTTGATAAATTAATTTTTTTATTAATTGATGTATAAGCTTGTTTGTTTTTATATTTTAAAGTATTTAAAAAAATTATTTTTTTACTTTAAAATAATATTTTTTTAGTATTTTTAAATAAAAAAATTATTTTAATATATTTTTAAATAAAAAAACTTTAAAAAATGTTGGTGTCTTCAATAATATGTGAAGTATAAACCATGCTATCAATTTTTCTCATGGTCATCTCAGCTTTTTGTCTCATTCTCCAGAGAAAAAATCTCTTATTTTAGATGAATTCAATGTATCGTTTAACACCCCTGCAACATAGCGCGTGAACAAAAATTGGGGGATACCAATCCCGCGACATTGGTGTAAGCATGCCAACGCCCTCTTCCTGACGGTATGTCACGTGATAGCAGAG
>Ga0325404_1006112_pt1 | contig 12664 bp, 11 predicted proteins | sample PopdelMetagenome_18_FD_205664 | JGI IMG/M metagenome (GOLD analysis project Ga0325404, IMG submission 205664) | Populus deltoides microbial communities from Bellville, Georgia, United States - Xylem-Control-R1 | ecosystem: Host-associated > Plants > Phyllosphere > Stem > Wood/Secondary xylem... | reverse complement strand
TTGTTTTAGTAATTGACAGCAAGAAGTCAAAACTCAAATTTGAATCCTTAGTCATAGCTCCACTTGCATACCCTCCATATACATGTACTATATTTTACCAGCCTCCTGTAAATTTGGTTAATTTTAGGACAACTGCCTAAATTTGGTCGATAATATTTCCTTTATTTTATTTTATTTTTTCCACTTTCCCTCTTCCAGGTTTTGTTGTGCTGCAGGAGAAACTTTTCTTGAAAATTTCCTTGGTTTCTCCCATAATTTCCTTCGATTTTTTTAGGAAAAGGGTCATTGCCAATATGCTTGACCATAGTGAAACTGATATAGTAGCTTATGTTGGTGGCTTTCTTCTCGAAAGGACACCCTCTAATGGCGTGAATGTATGCTACTACGAGACTGTAAATGTTGATTTGTCTGTTTGGAAGATTTCAAACCCCCTGCTTAATAATGTTCCATACTTTGCTGTCCAGTTAAGCATCACCATATTCATGATTCACTTGCTTTTCTTCATCTTTAACTTCACCCGTCAACCTAGATTTTTCGCAGAGTTAATTGTAAGTATGATACATTTTGCCGTGCTAATTAAATATTTGGTTGTGTGTTTAGAAGGCTTTTAACATTTCTGTTATCTTGGCTGCTCTGTTACTTTCTGATTATTAGTATTAATTTTGTGTTTTTCCAATTTATGTAGACAGCTTGCATGCTTGGTCCAATATTCTTTAGGTCTTCATTTTTCCTTAGATACGTACGTCCGATGAAGAGCAATGTGGTGTTGCAGACCATGGCAAACTTAGGCCTTGTTTATTACATGTTTCTTGTGGGTTTGGAGATTGATCTAAACATGGTAAGGAGAGTGGGGAAGAAAGCTTTCACCAATGCCGTGGCTGGAATTCTGTTTTCTATGGGCATGGGTGCCAGTCTGTATTGCTTATTTACTCGAGATAAATCCATATTTCCTTCTGCCAATCCTGTTGGCGGATTGTTTTGGGGTGTTGCTCTGACTGTCACAAGCTTTCCTGATCTTGCTCAAGTTCTTTCCGACATTAATCTCATCAGCACAGATCTTGGACAAATAGCCTTGTCTTCAGCTTTTGTTAGTGATTTAGCATCTTGGACTATTCTTATAATGACAATAACCTGGCTCCATGGACGCAGTAAACTTTCCATCCTCCCAACTGTTGGCTTCATTATTCTTTGCTGGTTTGTGGTGCGTCCAGTCCTTAGCAAAATCAAAAGTTCCTCGAACAAAAGCAGTGGTAGAGACTTTTATGTATATGTTATTCTTGCTGGAGTGCTCATTTGCGGATTCATCACAGATGCTTGTGGCTCCACTTCTATGACTGGGGCATTTGTTTTGGGACTCGTCACATCAAATGAGTTTGAGACAAGAATTTTGGAACAAGTCAATAATTTTGTGGCAGGAATTTTGCTTCCTTCCTACGTCATGGTTGTTGGAGGTAAAATTGACATATTGTTTTTGATGTCCAAAACTAGTGTAGTCACGCTGCTGGTGATTGTTGTCTTGGCTTTCTCGGTCAAGGTTTTGAGCTCTTTCCTTGTCTGCAAGGCCTTCGGTATCTCTGCTCGTGATGGTATTGCCCTTGGGATTCTTATGAACACAAAAGGCCTTTTGGCTCTGGTTGTTATTAACATCGGTGTCGATGTACAGGTACACTGGATATTTTCATCAACTTAACTAAGTATTATAGAGACATATATGCTTGATCTATTTCTGACAAATCATTTTATGACATTGATGCAGGCTCTGGACTTTGCAACATTTCCTGCAATGGTGATTGTGTTTTTGGTGATGACAGCTCTTGTGAAACCTTTTCCTTATTGGGTCAGTAAGTCTTCAAAGAATCTCAAGCAATACAAGCAAAGGACTATGGAAACAAGCAAAGATGATTCTGAATTTCGAATCATTATGTGTGTTCATGAATCTCATCATCTATCAGGAATGAGCACCCTCTTGAAATTGTCTAATTCTACTAAACTATCACCAATCACTATTTTTGCTCTTCATCTAGTAGAACTCACAGGCCGTTCATCGGCAATGCTTATTGTTCATGATGCCTATAACGCCACTAACATCAGCCAACCCATTTTTGAAAGAGTTATATCAGACCACGTCTCATCTCAGAGTCTTAGAAGCTATGGAAGGAGGGGAACAGGCCATCCGATTTCCATCCAACCAGTAACCGTCGTGTCTCCTTACACCACCATGCACAGAGAGATATGCTGCGTTGCTGAGGACAAACATGTGACTTTAATTATTGTTCCATTTCACAAGGAAGGATGTGGAATTGACGTGGTGCAAGAGAATTCTTCTATCAGAACTGTCAATCACAACCTGCTTGCAAAGGCTCCATGTTCAGTCGGTATATTTGTTGACCGAGGGCTTCAATTAAGCATTCATGATATGGGTTCCAATCTATGGAAACAACAAATTAATGTTGCCATGCTCTTCACCGGTGGACCTGATGATCGCGAAGCCTTAGCCTACTCATGGAGAATGGCAGGCTCTCGCGAAGTGCGTTTAACAGTTGTGCACTTTCGTCCCGGAGAAAAGGCAAAAAATATAATGGAAGAGAGAAAAGAGAGTGAAAATTATAAACAGCTTGATGAAAAATACGTGAATGAACTCAGATTCAAGGCAAAGTTCAATGATTCCGTAATTTATTTAGAAAAGGTGGTAAATAACGGGGAAGAAATTTTAAGGGCCACAAAGGAAATGTTTGATTATTATGATCTGTATATAGTGGGAAGGGGTCAAGGAGTGGCATCTCCTTTCACATCAGGGCTATCAGAGTGGAGTGACTGTAAAGATCTAGGAGTATTGGGAGAGGCATTATCTACATCTGAGTTTGCACGAAATGCATCCATTCTTGTAATCCAACAATATTATGTTGCAGACACAGCTGAATAAATTCAGTAGAAGTTTTGTTGAAGTTGCCTTTTATGACCATGCTAACAAAATTCTTAACATTTTTAAAGCGCAAAGGCCATCTGTTACGGAGTTCTTAATGATCTTGTTAACTAAACTATTAGCTTGTGTGTGGTCAAAACAACAACGAAATGCTGGTTTTAAGAGAGAAAACAAGTCTGCAATTTTCTGCAGAATATCATGAACAAGAGGAGGTATACAGTAAAGAAACTTATCACACTTTTCTTTCGTTTTCTTCTTCTTTTTTTACTCTCATACATCTCCAGAACTTTCAGCCATGCATGTATTAAAAAAATAAAAAAAACCCAACACATCTTAACCTTACACTTGTTCATCTCAATTACCTTTTAATCTAGCTACAATTACTTTTTTAATAACACAAGTTAACTAACTAAAATCAAGGTTAAATAGCTGTCACAACAACTTTACTAGTTACAACATACTAACCTTAGCATTCTCCATCTTAATATGCTGAACTTGAACTCTAGTGCATTTCTCATCTTTTGACATTTATCTTTTGGCTATGCTTTTGTAGAGATATCAGCCACTTACTTCTCTGATTTGCAGAAATCCATCAACCTCTCCTTCATCAGTAGCTTCACGGATGAAATGATGTTTAAGTGCAATATGTTTAGTTCTGCTATGAAAAATTGGATTCCTTACCATTGCTATACCTGATTTATCACCACAAAACAATGTTGTTGCTGTTGAGTAGCTAAACCAGCTGCAACATATTCAACTTCAACAAATGATTGAGCCACTCATTGTTGTTTCTTCGAACACCAAGCAAACACACCTGAACCAATAGAAAAGGCATAGCTTGAAATACTTTTCATATCTTTAACACATCCACCCTAATCATTATCACAAAATCCAATCAATTTCATCTAGGAAATTCTGTCAAATCTACAAACATTACATCAGGCCTTGTGTTAAATACAATAGATTCCCAACCAAACTTCTATAAAAAGTAACATCCACCTTCTTTCCTTTATCATCTTTCATTAACTTTTCATTCACCACTAAAGGTACCTCAACAGGTTGCAGGCAAACATTCTGGATTTTTTGAGAATTCTTTCTGCAAACTTCTTCTAACAAATGAAGACACCTCCATCATCTTGGTAAACCTTAATATTAAAAAAATTATGTAGCAGCCCCATATCATTCATCTCAAATGAACAAAGACACTTCACCACCAAGGCACACTTAGCCACGGTCGAACAAATCCCCTTCTCCTTCATCAACTTCAACTTATAAACCGTCAATTCAGGTTTGTTCTCCCGACTGTACACATGAAGAACAGTAGAAAAACTCATGACATCCGGTTCAATCCCTGTCTCACGCATTTCATCAAACACATTCTCTGCCAGAGTTGTCATCCTCTCAAACCTACTCTCCGGATGCGAGCCTGCACTCCTACAAATCCCATTTATTTAACATTAGCCTTAATCCCTCGCTCTCTCCCGTTTCCCTGAAAAAACTCTCTTAGCCATATCAATTCTAACAATCTTACACCGCCCATATATCAAAATGGTATACATTCTCACATTAGGAATAAACCTATGCTTCCTACTAAAAATCTCATACCCACTTTCACACATCCATATTTACACAAGGTATCAAGCAGAAAACAAAAAATGGGACTCGATCGTAGGCTCGTTCAGGCATAAAATTATTAAGACTTTTGGTAATTTCTCTATAAATCTGAGACTGTTATGTGATTGGGAAGAGAAATTCATGTTGTCCAAAATTGGATTCTTAAACTACCATTATGCATATATCAAAGTTTCCCAAATGGGTGCTCTTCCATCTAAATTGTAGCAGACAACGACTCGTAATCATAAAGATGGCATTGAACATCTAAGTATCTGAGTTAGCTTGCACACACCTCGACTAATTCCCACGGGTCCTGAAATAACAAAACCCCAAACAAAATCTTGTACCTTGATGTTTGACATTGGATTAATTACACTTTGATAAAATATACAGTAGGCAGAGAGTACTTGCCCCAACCAAGAAATCATTGTATGTTGAAGATATATATATATATATCTTCTCAGTCTAGCCAATAAATAATATTCTTGCAACCTCCTTTTCGTTGCCTCCATTTGATTTAGTGGGAAAAAAAAAATCTATACATTCAATCCTCTTTCGAATTCCCCAGTTATATCATCCAGACTGATGACTCCTCTCTCTGTTGCGTTCTCCATCCTCAGCTCGATGAGCACTGAATTTAATTCACTAATCTGCTTCTGTAGTTTCGCTCCTTGGTCTGGTAACCTTAAAACGGTAACCTGTAAACAGAATACATTACAAAGCAAAACTGAGAACCAAGAAGCAATAGCACAGCCGGCTTGAAATGGTGCCCGAAGTAAAATAAAATTGAGATAGCATGGCAGGTTGAATCCATTTAACAAGAATAAATAATGCCTTCAACAGTTTGGGCTATTCATAGCATCATAAACAAATCTGGCTGCCTAAGCAAATAAAAGCACAACAACAGGTCAAAACTAGTCTTCATATTTTATTTATGAATTTTCAATATGGTTTGGATGGCAACTCTGAACCCCTTTAATGTTTGTAACTCAAGCAGTTTTATCTACCTTCTCACTTGTCTTTTAAATCATACCTTATTACCAAGTAATTGTGACAGCCGATTGATTCTCTCTAAGATTTCAGATTCTGTCAGTTTGCCCACACTATCTGGAGAAGAGGTTTTCTTGTTCAGATTTACATCCTTGGGATTGAAAGCACGAGCAGCCCTGTCAAGTGTCAACTCTTCAGAAACTAAATAACATGCACTAAGTACCTCTAAAAAATATTATGATTATTTGTTAAAGATAAATAATTGAACTTAAGGACCATACCCGTCAACATTGCGTTCAAGTGAATAGCTTGACGATGAATTCCCCACCACTGTGGATACTTTCTTCCTAAACCCACAAATAGAGTACCAAATCACACCATATTCAAAAAATAAGGAACGAGGATAGTGAATCCATATGCTTTGCATAACTGAAGTTTTCAAATGCAAATATAAGCTTATACTCCATAGGATTGAATCCACAATTACAATCAAGGGTAAAAAGAGTGAACAGTTCTATATTTATTTGAAATAATGATTTGAAATTTTTTTATATAATCAATGGAACTGGGAACCAATAGTATCGCTAAATAATGGCAGACCTATAATCACAATACAGAAACTCGCCGGTAGCTCCATAATTTGAACTACAAATTGTTTAGATTAGAATCAAGGGGGAATTCTGCAAACAACGAGGGGTTTTGAATTTTATGAAATGTTATTTTCATTTTATCTCAGCTCAAAATATGCAAGAACATCCTTCTTTTGCCCAATTCAATATGCACGATCAACACTTCGGTTATCCGTGCTGCAATGAGAAAGAGAGATGTATCAATTGACCCCATAATTACACCTAGAAAATTCCAAACTAAGGCCCATAGAGAAAAGTAGAAGCAAGTACCACTAAAGTGTTTTAGAAGTCATGCACATAACTCTAAAACTGAAGCATCAAGAAAGTGGCAGTCCTTAAATGGGAAATAATAGAAAAGCACGTGAAACATCCAAAATGTGTTGAAAGCAGAAAAGTTCTTTGCATAGTTTAGTGGCCAAAGTTTAGAATGTAGAAGTGCATCTGCCTTGCCATTTAAGGATTTTCCAAACATTTCCACTTATTTTTCAACATGCAATATCCACAAACTCCACAGGCTGCCAATAAAAACAACAGATAAAAGAAAAAAAAAACGTAGTTTCACACAGGTATGGAGGAGACATTTTATGTCAAATATAAACACAATTACTGATATTTATAAACTCCTGCAATATCTGAATCTTTTGGGCAAATCCATTTGAAGTCCTTAGCAAATTTACCAATCCTAGATCTTATGATGTAGTCCGTTCTTGTTCACTGAATCTGAGTGAAAGAAATAAGCTTAGGGAAGAACCTAGGATTCCAAGCAGGATCAACCACAATCACACGATCTGCTTTTGTAAGTGTAAGACCAAGACCGCCAACCTGAGATGTTAGCAAAAATATAGGAGCACCATTTCCTTCTTGGAAGTCCTGAAATGGTTTTTTAGGGAAACAAAGAGTTTGAATAAATATTTCATTTATGAAAACTAAAATCTAATGGTTTTGACATTTTAGGAAACATACATCAACAATTTTTGCTCTATCAGTAACTTTCGTCGTACCATCTATGCGTAATAACTCATAACCATTGGACACCAGAGATTCCTATAACAGCAAAAAGATAGGTCATGTGTCACCTTCTGTAAAAGCCTAACACATTAAAGAAAAGTTATAAAAGAAACTTGCAAATTCTTGAATTTTACGACATAAATATTCTAGAAAACATAGTTTTGAGTAGGCCAGGGATTACTTTAAACATCAGCTATAAGGACAGAAAAGTATGTGTTCGTTATAAAATAAAATAAAAAAATAGATGATTTAACTAAAACATATTGCAAAAAAAGCAGCATCAGTGAAGAACTAAAGCAAACACAAATTATATGTTCATATTTTTAAAAGAAAATTTCATGCATAACTAATGATGCCAGAATATCTCAACTTTGAATTTGAATAGTCAGCTTTAATTAGATAGAACAGACATAAAAAAAATTATCAGCTTCCCCTACTGAATTGAAATATTTTGTCAGCTTCCATGTAACATAACATGTGCAACTTGAATTTATTGTCCATAGTAGAAAATACTTCATTAAACAAAATCCAAAGGTAACATGTAATATTACACACTGAAAGTGTCATCATAGTTTCCAAGTGATGGCACATAAACAATAAGACATGAGCAATAGACAGAAAAGAAGACAAAGCGCCAAGGCTCTTCCCAAGTTTGGAGATTTGCTGATCTTCTAGAAGTAATAACATATGCTTGTGATGATGCTGTTACTAAATTTTATCCAATGCCAAGGACTTATCCCACTTATTTGCGCATTTAAACCTTTAAGTTTTCTAATCCTATCAGCAACATTTGTGAAAATTCAGAAAATTAACCAATGACATATTGCATTCAAAGCAACGAAAAGCTCATGGTTTTAAACAAACCTCGATGAGATTAAGCATCTTACGAGTTTGAGAGAATATAAGAACATTGTGTCCCTCTGGAATTAAATTATCCTGTGGAAAAAATAAGCATATGCATTCAGCATGAATTATTAAAAACTAAATCAAAATCATCAACAGTAATTCTGAGACATCACTAACCAGTAGTGACAACACAAAAGAGATCTTGCAGGAGATGCTGTCATGCTTCTCTTGAAAGTCAGTTCTTTCAGCAACATCAGCAACATGCATGGCCAATTTTTCAGCCACAGCAACATCTTCAGGATTTAGCATGGACTCCATTCCCTCTAACAAATCTTCAGCCGCTCTTTTTGTCAAGAGAAGCGGGTGATCACATATTTTCTTCAATATCTACTCCAGGGAAAATGGTGATTGAATATGTAAGTGCAACCTAAATATCAAAGTGATAGAGAGCAGTATAATTCTTCAACAATATCTGAACTGGTCATTAAAACTTATTAATTAAAGCCCTCCCAAAAATCTTCCAAATATGAACCAAGAACAGAGAACTAATGGAAAGACCCAAATGAATCAAATAAATAGTATTTAAGAAGTAAAATTTGGAGCTTCTAAGAATATAATAATTGAAGAATTCCCCTTTAATGCAGTTTAAAATCAAAATTATCTTTGGATAGAATTAGTCGAGCAGCAGCTCAACTCAACTACAAATCAAACAAAAAAACTAGAGTTGACGAGTAAAGCACCGTTAGTGCAGCCAATGGCGAGCCATCAAAAGCTGAGAGAACAATCTCGCTTCGCAAAAAGGCTTCATAAAGTTGCCACTGACAGAACAAGGGACGCAGTTGCTTGATTAATTGAATTTATGATATATGAACTGAACCAAAGATATGCAACCACACCACACCTGGCAAGCAGTTAGTCTAAGCCACACAATGATCTCATTCTTTCGGGAAAGTTTAGCAGTTGTGGCATCATCTTCCTTGAATACTTCATTCTTCATACGGTGCAAAAAGTAAGGTTGAATGCGTTCTCTTAGTTCCTGTAAAGTAAACAATACAGGGATATCATTAATTGACTTTTATATAATTATGAATTACATTCAACCACTTCAATAAGAAACAAGAACAAACAAGAGGCAGATACAAAAAGTCTAAAAGCATGACATTATAAGGTTTAATTGAATATATAAACTGGGTCCAGAAAACAGTCAGCTGAATATTTCTGAATATTAGATAATCTGTAATCTTTAATAACGTTAGAATGAACAAAGTTTGTTGCAAAATATGAAGTCCAACAGCCAGCCTTGCAACAAAAACGGAATAAATAAAATGTTAATACAAATTATCCTTGGCAATAAAATGTAATTCAAAATTTCAACTAACTTGTTTCTTCCGTGCGCAGCTCTAAATGTCCAGATAGTTCATATTTGATACCTGCAGCCAAATAAGAGGAGAGAAACACATCATCCTCTGCCTCTGCATGATTTTCCAACACAGCAGTCTCAGATTCACCAGATAATACATTATCCTTGGCAATGGCACCGGGTCTCCCAACTTTCTTGACCACCTTTTTTCCGGTCAAAACCACAAAATCATCTTCATCATCCTCTGATTCATCTCGAAGACTAAGCACCGAAGACCGTCCTACAGACCTCAATCTCTCATTGAACCCATCGGGTTCTTTTTCCTTCACTCTTTGAGTAACTTTCTTAGTTTTCTCCACCCTAGTTACATATCATCATGGTTAGACTCAATCTGCACATCACTTTCATCTTCTACAACATTGGACACAAAAGGTTTTCCCACAGGGACTAACTTTTCATCCACCCTTCCATATTCGTTCTTCTTTAGCCCTCAACTAACCTCATCATCAAATGACTCACTCAATAAATCACCCTCCTCATACTCATTCACAGCACTATCATCATCACCTCCACCGTTTTTAATAACATCCAATGAGGAATCAGATGGACTAGACGACAAAGAAAACAAAGACTCAGCACTTGCATATTCAACCACATGAACTTTCTTGACCACATTATTATTTTCAGGAACTCTCTTTTTCTCAATTGACAAAAGGTCAAGCCTTCAGGTCAAATCACTAAGAATATCTTTTATCTTATTAACACCCTTATTATTATCACTATCACCAACACTTTTAGACGGAATGGGTGAATCAAAATCGGCAATATCATCAAAACTAGAATCATCTTTCACTTCCTCTCTACTTGCATCATCCCCATCATCTCCAGAATATACTTTGCAAAGTATCCGTCTTCCTTCAATCCTAACCTTCGTAGGCTTTTCTTCTTCTGAAAAAATAATTTCCCCATGTCAAAACCCAAAAACAAAATCAACACTTTTTAGCTGTCTCATCTAGGGGTTTGTTAATCAATTTAAATAGGATGAATATGGCAGTCAAATTAGGGATTTTACCAGGTGAAGAATCAAAATCAGTGATTCCACAGAATTTAGGGATATTATCATCCTCTGATTCTGCTTTGCAAATACGACGTCGTCCGTCGAACTTCACGTTGAATACGCTCTCTTCTTCTTCCTCTGTACACCAAACAAATCGATTCAAAATTTCAACACCCTAGAAACCATAACTCATAAAATTAAAACAAAAAAAAAGGAGTTGGAGAGAGAGGGAGAGACTGAAGGACGTTACTGGCGGCGGCGGCGGTGGTTGTTTGGGAGGAGCAGAGAGATCTTGAAGGAGGCGATAATGGCGATCGTTCAGACTAACTGGTTTTCTGTGTGTGCCTTGTGAAAGATCCGCCATTTTTATTTTTTGGAGAGGGAGAGAGAGAAAGATTGCTAAGGGAGAAATGTGGCGTTTTAATGTAATGTAAAAAGAAAGAATCCGTTGGGTTTATTATAATTGAATTTGAATTGAATGGGTTTTCCCGCTGGCTTCTGTTTTTTTATATTTTTTTAAAAGTGTATTTATTTTAAAAAAAATAATATTTTTATGATTATGAAGTAATGATGTTAAAAATAAAATAAAAATTTAATATATTTTCAAATAAAAAATATTATGCATTATAATATTAAACACTCAATTTACTTGTTAGATATGTGGTCTGCATTACGCCACAAGCCAACTTATTTTTTCCAACAAAAAAAAAATGTTAACACGGTATAAATATTCTTAAAAAGAAAAAAACAATTTGAGATTTTAGTCATTAATTCGTTTGGGTTTAATAAACTTAGTTAATTTAATAATATGATTAGAAAAAAAAAAGATATCAACAACAAATAAAGCAAAACAAAAATCTCCAATAATTCATTACAAAATATGAATGTTTGTCTATATTATGAAATATATATTTTTATAATATTCTTAAAAGGTCATAATGATCTAATTTGTTATCAAAATAAAAATTAAATGAGAACATGATAATTACATAGAAAGAAAAAATAAATAAATTTTAATTTCAAGTAAATAAAATATTGACGGAAGAAACTTAAAAGAAAATAATTTTAAAAAACAAACAAAAAATTGACTTGAGTCTATATGAGCCAGCATATCAAATCTATAACTTAGTCATAAGAGCGAGATAACCCCGTGAAAAGTAAATTAAATAAAATTATGAAGCTTAATTCTCATACTAATCTAATATTGAAGGATAAAATTTAAAAAAAAAATAACAACAAAAAAGGCCCAAGTTAACCCTAGTAAACTTGATGAATTCATGATAACATGAGATCAGGATAATTTTATAGAAAAAAAGTTAGAAAAATAATAAATGTCAATCTCCAACTAACCCAATACTAAGGAACGAAACAAAAAAAAAACATAAAAAGACAAAAATAACTTGGCCTAAACTTCAAACCCCATGAAAGGATCATGAAACTAGATCACACCATAAAAAAGCAAACCTAAGAAAATAATAATGTCAAATTCATAACCAACCAAAATAATTAGGAAAGATAAAAAAAAAATTCAATAAATTTTTTTCAAAAAGAACAAAAATAGATTTAAAAATACCAAAATATTTTTTTTTATGCACTAGATTGTATTTATAATACATGAGTACTAGAGCATATGGGATTCAAAGTTCCAAATAAATTTGAAAAAAAAAATTAAATTTGATTAGAATTTAAAAACAAATTTGAAAATAAATAACTAAAATTATCATGATGATCTATTTTCAAACTAAATATTAGGAGAAATGGACAAAAATATATTATAGTCCATAGTTTTTCACTACTTGATAAATCACTTTTTCAATCAAAAAATTAGTCACTGATCTTTTAATTTCAAAATTTAACCCTTTTAAAAATTAAATTAAATTAAAAATAAATGGGTTCAAATTAGGTTATGACAATTAAAAAAACAAAAACACCCTTAAATGCAAGCCTTATAAATTTTTTAATCCAGGGGTATAAGAGTCTTTTCACTGTGCATTATAAAATAAAAGAATGTTATTTTCCCCTTTAAATTTTAAAATGCCAAATGAACCATTATAAAATTATCAAATTACTTCAATAGAATAGTTTTTTTTTTTCTTGAAGGGAAAAACAGGTGTTTCACTCCAAAGTTTGAAAATGTCTCCCATTCCCTCTACCTTTTTACTTTGATTCCTTGTTTTTCAATCTCATCCTTCCCTAATAAATTAGTCTAAATTGATTTATAATTTAGTTCAATAAAT
>Ga0325404_1006110_pt1 | contig 12666 bp, 6 predicted proteins | sample PopdelMetagenome_18_FD_205664 | JGI IMG/M metagenome (GOLD analysis project Ga0325404, IMG submission 205664) | Populus deltoides microbial communities from Bellville, Georgia, United States - Xylem-Control-R1 | ecosystem: Host-associated > Plants > Phyllosphere > Stem > Wood/Secondary xylem... | reverse complement strand
TGATTTAATGGTTAAGAATGTATATTTTATATATTCTTTAATTTTTTGGGTTCAAGTTCTTAGACAGGTACTCAAAGAAAATTATGAAAACAATTTTAATGCGCTAGATAATTTGTTCTCAGAATTATATAAAAAATAACTTAACTAATTTATTGATGTACAAATTAATCTGAAAATACTCTTTAATATCCAATAAAGAAAAATGATTCATCGTAACAGTGTTACGGGAACAAATGAAATTTACACTTATTAGTTACTATTTTCCGGTTTTGATAATTAGGTGATGGGAAATGTAAATCCAAGCTCTCTGATTTTTTAGATGCAAATCATCCTTGATTATTGGATAAATGCCTCACGAGTAAGGGAAAAAAAAAGAAAAGCTGAAGAACGAAGAACAAATAAAAGAATAAAAGTCTGTTAAAAAAATAATTAACTAAAAAAATAAATGACGTGGGGGGATTCATGTGCGAAATATATTGTGGATCGATCTCTTAACATGATACTGTGGATGTCATAGTATCATTTTTATTGTCCCTTTTTTTTTTTATAATTTGTCTCTTATTGTACCAAATCATAAGTCAATTTGTTGGGGAGGGTGAGATTGAAAGACGACCAAACTAAAAACATGTAGGCAATGGGTAATTTTAAAAAATTTGGGTAAAATATTTATTGTAATCCCTATACTTTACTTATTATTGATATTGGGTTCCTTTAGTTTCCGAAAATAAAGGGAAAAATTAATTTTTATCTCAAACTTTATTTTTTTTATTTTGTGGCTCCTAGTGAGAAGAGTGCGATAAAGTCATTGGAATTCAGCAAAAAAAAAAAAATTCATTTAAACCGACTATGAACACCAAAAACATTGAAAATAGTGTCAAATTACTTCTTTTGATGAGAAGAACTCATACCAAGAAAGCTTTTTATCTTGAAATTGCTAATAAAAACATATCTGAAGTTGATAAGATTTTTAGTTTTAGATTGATTTCGAGTTTCAATTTTATTTTTAGTTTTTGTTTATGTTTTATTTTTTTTTAACACAATTTTTTATTTATTTAATTATATATATATGTATAATTTTTTTTAATTTTTACTTAAAATTCCTTTAATTACAAAAATATATTAAAAAAATCTACATATATAATTTATTATATATATATATATATATATATATATATATATATATATTTTAAAAGCGAAAACGAGTATTTTCTAAATGTTGTCACGCTATGGACTAAGCAATTGCCAATCAATCATGGAAAACCAATAAAAAGTAGGTGTACTATTATCTCATCGGGATTTGTGCAATTTAATATAGCCATAAATTAACAATCGGGATGGTACAAATCTCTCTCTCTCTCTCTATCATAAATTCTCTTTCTTCCTTTTTTTTTCAAGTAAATTCTGTTTTATGATATTTTTTATTTAAAAATATATTAAAATAATATTTTTATTATTATTTAAAAAAATATATTAATATATCAAAAAAATTAAAAAACAGTTCACAGTATCTCACTCTACGACAGATACAGAATATCATGCCCTGTTATCTACCATCGTTGAACTCATATGGTTCATGAATTTATTGCAAAGCATTGGTTACTGCCTTCTGCCTCTAAGGTTATACTATGAAATCTAGTCTTTAATCATCAAACAAAACATATTGAAATTGACATCCATTTTGTCATGGAACGTGTTGCTAGTGATGCTTTCCTACTAGAACATGTTGCTGGTCCTGATCAACTTGTAGACATACTGACCAAACCACTTCATTCTGCCAAGTTTACTTCCAATCGTGACAAGCTCCTCATCGATTATGTATCGCCTTGAGCTTAAAGGGGAATGACAAGATATATATTCATCACAGCTGACATATTTCATGGCAGCAGAACTAAATGTTTTATGGAAACAGGATTCTAGAGCCCACAATCATAGCAGCAATAGGATTCTTGTGATCCTATCAACATTACTGTTACTTATAATCTGTCCATGATATATGCAATATTTTGTTACCATTTAGATAGGCAACAATCACTATTCTATCTGTTATCATGTATATATATATATATATATATATATAGGCAACAGTATATATGACTAATGACAAAAGAAAACATGGGTTAACATTTTTCTACACAAAAAATTGCAAAAGGAACCAAAATGGTTGGATAAATCAATTCGCAACACATTTGCAGTCTAAACATCTTGGTTGCAAAATATTTGCGGCTATCATACATCATTTCAAATGAATAAAATTATATCGTAAATTACAGCTAATCGAAGCTCGATTGCTTATTGTTGCAATTGAATTCTTAGTTAAGAAATAAGGGGTTATAAATTTCAGTTACATTCTTTAATCTCCGTGAGCACTTAGAAGGTATTTCTATTTATAATTTAGCTTTTTTTTAAAAAATAATTATCCTTTTAAAGACATCTAAATTTGATTATTTGGCCATTTTTTTCTAGGGTTTAGAAGAAAGAAAACAAACTAGAGTTTGCTACTAGGCAGATGACTACATAAGAAAACAAGAAGAAATCATTAGCTTTTCTAATACAAGGTTTTTTTTTTCTTGAGATATTGTTTCCTCACCCTCTAGTGTTTAGCAATTGTGGTTATTAGTGGGTAAAAAAAATACAAATATATCAATACCTAACAAAAAATAATCCAAGAAGAAAAAAAATTCATAAATAAAAAAAATTACCTCAAAAAAAAAAACATCACAAATGGAAAGTTATTCAAGACTTTTAGGGTTTTGTTATGGCTTCTATCAGTGGTGGTGGAAAGATTGTAAACGTTATTAAAGTTCTTAAAGAGGCTCTTAGATCACGGAATAATGCTATTATTTATAATATTTATGAGAAATCAAGACTTCATAGTTCATATACTGCACTGCACCAAACAGCCATCACCAGTGCTCCATATGTACGTTGCTAAAAAGTAATATAGAAAATAATAATATTACAATTTTAATGATGAAGTAATTCAAAAACTTAAATCTTATTTTATCAAATTAAATTAATAAAATTAAATATAAAAAATTATAAATTTATATAAATTTCAAGTCTAATTTTTTTTTAATCGAATGAGTAATATAAAAATTATTGTTGATCCCTTGTAAAACTCGACCGAGAGATAGATCTCAACTCTACCGTGGAACCTTTGGTAGCGTTTGTTTAGGAGGTTGCGTCTGCGTTTTGCTTAAAACATAGATGCTACCCGTTTGGTAAAGAAAAAAACATAGTTCACTGTTCATGGTCCCACAATGTTTTTGCGTTTGAAACGTAGGAGGAAAGAAAGCAAGTTATTGCTACTTCTTGCGCGGATAGTTCAGTGAACAGTGTAGCATGCTATTAGACTGTTCACGTGAACAGTGGAGGCATGCTCCATTGTTCCGGCTGGACCGGGTCTGGTTCAAAGCTCAAAACGCATTGAACCGGATTCGACCCAGTAAAATAAAAAATAAAAATTATTTTTAATTTTTAATTTTATTTTATTCAAAAAATTAGTGTTTAACATTATTCAATGACACTATATAAATTAGATATGGAGATCGCTTGATAATGTAGCATTTGCAGAATTTGATCGCAATCCCAATTTTGTTCCTGATTATATTTTACTTGATGTTGTTGCGCGCTTAAGAAACCAAAAGAAATTGTAATCCTTGTCGGATGTATTTCATACGTAATGGAATTGTAGATAGTTTAATGGAACAATAAAAAAATATTTTATATAAAGTATTATTTATTTTATATAGCAATAGTTAATTTTATAATATTTAAATTAAAAACGATCAATATTAATATATATTTTTAAATTTATTTTATAACATCAATTTCAAAAGCATTATTAACTAAATATAATAAATTATTTTTTGTTTAATTTCATTTTCAATCACAGTTTTAATCAAATATATATAAATACAAAATTAACTGTGACCAAAAATATTTTTTATAAAATATTTTTTTAAAATTAGCCGTCTATTGCTAGGGAGCTATGAGACTGAGACTGACATTTATGTATTACTGCCTTTGCTCTTTCCAAGGAATTAAGCTTTTAACTAATATAAATTGAAATCAAAATTCTCATTTTTTTTTCATGTGATATTCTTAACGCATTGAAAATATATCTAAAAAGGAATTGTATCCTCCTTCCGATCGATGAAGATTGTACGTATAAACTCATTTTTCAGCATTAACACGTCAATATTTACTTCGAGTAATAGGCAAGTACTGACCACACTAGCCATATCCCACTCACCTAATCTTCAAGACCATATATGCTTTTCCGTGGCTTGAAGGAGGAAGGTCCAGTTCGAATGCAAGGTCGGACGGCGAGCAACTTTAGAAAATTAGTGAACCAGCCAATTGTCTTTTACATCTCTCCAGAAAAAGGAACTGCTTCAAATGAAAAGATCTGTCTGCATATATATGTAGTTTCTTTGTTACCATGCAAGCTCTACTTCCTACAAAGCTGCATCTGCTGCGCAAATCTTTTCCATTGCCAAGTCAAAATAATAATTATTCCCCAACAGTTTGATAAAAGTGCAAAAGTTAGGTCTCTTTTTTCCATGTCCTCCTCTGTTTTCGTTTCTTCTCTCTTGCTAAATCAACGTTGTTACTTACTTTTCCACCGGATCAGAGCTTTTTCAAAGCTTCATCAAACCCAGACGCTGCCAAGTTTTTCAAAGCTTTTTCAAGTCTTCTGATTTAGCTACGAAGAACATGGTTATATTGAAAAGATAAAAAATAACGAGAGATAAGCTAGAAAACTTACGAACGGAACATAGACCGGCAAGCTTAATTAACTTACTGATAGCCGCCAGTTAATTAACATAACTATACATGCATGTTGTCAATCCTGATCACCATTGCTGGCCACATCTTTGCTCTAAGAATAATTAATGAAGCACATGGACATCGACTTTGACCACCTCATCCAAAACACATTTATGGAGTTACAAATTATGTGGTCCATGAAAAGATGATGATTAATAAATCCAATGGACCAAAATTGAATGCGGATCCCATAATACAAATATTTCGGACGTACAGCTGCAGCTGCTAGGCTCACCAGTGTGTTTCATACTGCGGTTGAATATATCAAAAAAAATATTTTTTATTTTTTAAAAATTTTATATCAATATATAATGGTTTAAAAAAATTAAAAAAATATTAATTTCAAACAAAGAAAAATTAAAAACATTTTAATTTTTTTCAAAAACGTTTTTGAAACGCAAAAACAAACAATTAAAGAGGCTGACCATACTTTTTTAATTTTTAATTTAAAAAAAATATTATTTTGAAATACAATATTAAAAATATTATTTTAATATATTTTCAATTAAAAAATACTGTAAAAAAAATAATATTTACTAGAATTCTAAACAGCTATATATATTCATTGGTTGGCTGGCTACGGGTTTTTTAGAAAATTAAAAAATCCAAATAATAAAATAGGGTTTGCTAATTTGATTACTGCCAATTTAGGCATGATTTTTTCTTGGTCCAAATTTAGGCTAGACTTACCTAGTACCATGCATATGACTTAAATTGTCTTAATTTATCTAGGCTACATGCACTAACAAATAAGAAGAATCTCCACATCCTTGAAACCATTAACATTTCGGCAAAGCCTGGACAGTGAGTACTCGCCATTCAATATTTACAAGTTGTGTTACAAAGATATTTTTTGTAAATTAAATAAATTACAAGTTGAACCCAGTACTTGAAAGACATTTCAAGACTAGCTAGCTAGATGATTATATAAGCAGCAGTAGTAATTATAGTATTTATATATAAAAAATATAAATTATATATTTAAATTTTATATAATAATTTAATTTATTTTTAGTTGAGAAAGCTTTTTGATATGATATCAGAGTTTTGTTGATCTAACGGTTATGAATTTGAATCTTATTATCTCTATTTATTTTCCTAATTAAAATTAATTAATAGTATAAAGTAGTATGAATTTATGTAAATCTTAAGTCCTAAAAGTTTGCACTTAAAAGATTTGTGTTAAAAATAATATATATTACACCTGGGAGCTTAATTTAATATCTTAAATTTCTAAGAGTTTCCATTCAATCCCAAAATCTTCATATCTATTGCATTTGGATCCCTGGTTTCTACCATTTCTTCTTGAGGATAAAATGTTTTCAAAATAATTTAGTTCTATTTCTAGCAGTTGACTTCCATATCCTTGAAGGAGGGAAAAAAACAGCACTCCGTGTAGGAAACAAGCATGATAAAGCATAGTGTGTGAGATTGAAATCTGGAAGATGTCAGTAATGCTGGACCACTCCGATCACTACTTCGCCTCTCTCAAGCCTGATGCCTCGATTTTCGGGAATGTCATGTTACGGTTCCTAGGACAATTACAGGATCCAAAGTTATCCCTTCCCTTGAGTTAAAAAATTGCTCAGTTAGATTTTGCTGGTCCCACCTTTTTAATTTACCACTCCTTTATTAATACAATTACTATCTCTAGGCGCTTTAATTTCACTGTAACTATACTCTTTTACTCCTCTTCGGGATGAACTAAAAAACAATTTATATAAAAAGTATTTTCCAAATAAATTATATGATATTATCATTAAATATGTATAACAAGTTAAATTTAAAAAATCTTGACTCAATTCCATGTTAAATTTAGGTTTCAAGTTAAATTGATATCTTTTTTTAAAAAAAAACATTAAGACAATAATGTATTGGATCAATTCCTGTTAATATGGGTTAATTTGTTAAATTCATAACTTAAATTGTGAATTCTAATGAGCTCAATTATACATATTTTTTATTTTTATTGTATGATAAAAAAAATTAAGACCTTTTCAATATCACCAAAGTATTAAAAGATAAAATTAAAATAATAATAATCAAAAAAATTAATCAAAAACTCAATGTTGAATGTTTTTGTTTTTTTTTTTGAATTAAGAACATTTGAATATCTTTTATTTTTTATTTTATAAAAAATAAACAATATGTCATTGGCCTTTTTTTCTTAAGAAAAATAAATATGTGACGTGTCACCTCTTGAAGCAGGCAACACATCGCCTACTATTGCTCAGCTCATAATTAAGTAGTCACCATTATGGTGGTCGAAAAATAATAGATGTGGGATTTTTGGGTTGAAAATCTATTTTTCAATATATTTTCATCCAAAAGCGCTTAATAAACACAATAAAAGCTTTTTTGAACCACCTACTAACCTTTAAATACCCTAAAATCACCCAAGAACACCAAAATCAACTGAACCTAAAAATTAAAACAGAACTTGATCTTTTTTTTTCAGGCGTGTTTACAGAGAAAAACCATCATCATCAAACTTTCAATGTCAAATGAAACTTGTTAACACTAAACTTGATCTTTTTTGTTGTTGGAATCGAGACAACCAACCATTTTATCTATCTTTTGTTGTTTTGTTGCAACTTTCCCTCTCATCTCTCTAACTTATAGATTGAAAAATAAACAAAATAAACTATTAGACCAAAATAAATTTTATCGTGAATTTGAGGTGAGCCATTTATTTTACATTCTAGTCCTTTATCTTTTAATTTTGTATATCTACTATAATTTGAAATCTAATTTCATCTAAATAGACTATAAAAGGATTCATTTGAAAAAAGAAAAGTCTAGAAATTTTTTAAAAAATAGGCAAGAGGTTCACTATTCTTATGATCAATGGACGCCTCCTAGTTTTTTTAGTTTTTGTTATTATTGTCATCTTTCTTATACCGGGGCCCGAGGCCTAATGTGATCATTACATTAGATCATCAAATCATTAGCGAGATGATTAATTGATTCAATAATATTAATGATAAATATATCAATGGTCAAATTATATTGAAATTGTATCTATTAGAATTAGTGTAGTAGAAATTGTATCAAATTATATATTAATGGTCAAATGATAAATATATCAATGGTCAAAATTAAATTGAGTCTAGTAGATTTGATCGAGTTAATTCTTTAAATATTTCAGCAGGACTCTTTTGTTGGATGGATTTAATTAAGGATTACAACGGATATTTTACTTTGAGAGCACGGAAAAAATTGTTTTTTAAAAGAAATTAACCAACTCGTTGAGCACAAAACCTCTAGCAAACAAGAGAAAGGTTAAATATTATTGTTTAAATTAACTCAATTAACCAACTCATTGAGCATAAAATCTCTAGTGAACGAGAGAAATTAAGGTATATCGCATGAATTAAAAATTATCACATTAGTTAGTGAATATATTTGAGACTAATTGAGACTTGCACACATATAAATGGTTTATTACAGAGAGAACCTTTCAGTTCAATTATGGATTACATGCGACGACATGGTTGTTAATTGAGGGACAGTTTAGTGATTGGAAGCAAATTTAGGTTTTCCAAGAAATGCATATATTTCAGCCGCAGAGATACATACGGATGGAAGGCAAGACTTTTACGCCAGTGAGTGCATGATCGCTGAATACCTTCTGAGAGAAGATCGATCAAATGCGATCTTTGTTTCTACTGCTTCTCTTGTATCCTCTTTAACTTTTCCCTGTCGGGACCCCACCCCCAATGATCCGTAGCTTGACAGACTAGCCAGCTAAGAGCACATTTATAGGCCTGAATGAATTTGAAGTACTTTGCAGCACACACTCTGCATGGTCCCCTTCCTCCTCCTCTTCCTTCTCCTCTCTTGCCCAGCTCTGCCTTCTACTCTCTCTTTCCATTCTGTGAATGATATTAGAAGTAGACCCAAAGACATCTAAGAACCATGAATTCAGTGTCCACTGTATATCAGTAGCCCTCTCTCTATCTCTCTGCAAGCAAATACTATAAGTTAAGCTTCTTGCAATATTGCAGGAAAACCCTAGCTAGCTAGAACCTCATTAAAAGAGAGAAACCCTAGTGCATGGATATTGTTGCCTTTTCTTTTTCCCTTTAACCTGACACAAGGTAGCAATTATATCGACCAAGATTCGGACAGTTAAAAAGTTAGATACAGAGAGGGCTGAGCGTGGGGTATCTTTAGATAAAAGGCATCGTGCAGTTGTGTAAGTGTAAAGAAATATTGTAAAATGAAATGCGTGTATGTGTGGGGGCCGGTGGGTTTTGAGGTATAGTCGTGGTCAAGTGCATTGGGCTCAGATTCCTAAGAGTTTCCCCAAAAAACCAGTAATCATTGCCCTTTTTTCCTCTTCTTTTTCTATCCCCATCTGCATGCATGGAAACCCAGTCTCTTTTCCCTCGCCTCGCTTAACAATCACTGTTAATATAGTGACACTTCTTCTAAACAGTACTGTAAATTACAAACTTTGTGTATCTATGGATTTTGTTTTCCTTGATGAATGTATAAATGGATCTTGTGTTTTTACTGGAAAGTGTATACAGATTTAATACGGTAGGTTTCCTGATTAACTATCATAAAAAAATGTTCAAACAGATCATGGATTCTGTCTGCAAAAGTCCTCGAATTATATCACAATTATCTGTTATTTTATGCGACTCTCTTTACAATTTTGCTTTTAAGATATATATATATATAAAAAAGGATAGGATTGGATTGGTATCAATGTACTTAACACCTATATATATATTAATGGAAACTCTACTTTTAATTAACCATTGCCGAAATTAAGGTCACATGTATACTTCATAATTGATTGATTGTAGAATGATCTTATAAAATTTATAGTAAAAATACTTGTTAGAGATTTTACTAGATTTGTGAAAATAAATAAAGAGAGATACAACAAATAAAGATTTAGTGTGTAGCCCTTATTCTTATTATTTTTTAGTCCAAATGATTCTAAAGATTTTAGAGCGAATTAGAAAATCTAAGCAAGGTGGGCTTTGCGGTTAAACCCACATGTGTGTAGCCTGACTTGGGTTTTTGAGTTAAAAAAATTATTTTTTTTCAATTTAATTTTAGAGTTGGATTTGTTCAATAAAGAATCTTCTTTTCCATATGTTAAGTTTGATTAACTTCTTTAATTTTCTCCAAAGTTGACTTGTAACCTAGTCTTAAAACCAAAACTAGCAGGTGTAAATCTAGTTTAATGGAGGGTAATCAATCAAAAGCATATTCTATCGGTTTAGTTCCTAAAATTATCTATATAAAGAGGGCTAGCAAATAGTATTTCTAACTGGTTTTTTCTGCACTATTTTGGACAGAATATTTAGAAGGATAAAATAACTAATTATTTGACCAGACATGCATCTCCAGAAATATGGTAAGATGGACACTCATTGTATATAGGACAGAGAGATCCTAATCAATACTAACAAACATGAACATCAAAATAAGACACTAAACTTGCAAGCAGAGTACATAGACATCCAATTCCAACACATGTTAATCATGCCATGTCTGAGGGTCCGAGGGGTGCCCATGGTGGTCGGCAAGGGAATACTAACTATCATGAAAAATTTACAGCTACTTCAACTTAACAGTAATGGTGTAAGTATATTTACAAACAAAATTCTCATTTGAAAGATGGGAGAAATTAATTTAAGAGAAATTATTAACAAATTGATTAAAAGAAGAACAATTAATATAGGACTAAGGAAGTAGTTAATCAGTTGTTTTAATCTTGTTATTTTTATTTTGTTTTTTTTATATTCAGTTATTTTATTCACATTTTTGGTTTTTGTGTTGAAAATATTTGATAACTAGGTTCTGATGGACACAATTATGCCATGCCAGTTAACTTCGGCCCTTAAATAATGGGCTGAACAAGTCCCTTTTGCAGTACGACTAAGTTTAGACTTTTGACTTCTGACAGGCCCAACTCAGCAACAGCCCTGTATTTGGTATTGAGTTTGTTTCGGAGTTAGCTACGCCTTTGACTCGAGCCTGGATCAATGCTGCCTCACAGGCATGATAATTAATGGGTCTCAATTCTCAGCACCAAAAAATAATGTATCTACTTTTTCCACAATGTTATGTGTATGAAAATATAGAGTTAATTATAATAATTTATTAAAACAAATTAACTAATTCTTTTAGTATAAGAAATTGTTTTAATAATCTCTTTTTAAGTATCTTAAACCCTTTGGTAACTGGGAATAAAATGATGGAAATGTGGAAGAAACTTTTCTTCCCATTTCATAGGTTTTCAATTAGAGAAAAAATGAAATGAAAATGAAAATTAAACATAATTTTATTTTTACAAGGAAGATAATTCCTTTCTCATAGGAGAGGTATGGAAAAAAAAATAAGGAATATGAATGGTTTTTTTTTTAAAAAAAAAAAACTCAAGTGTCCCAAAATGTTGAGGGAAAGGTTTGTTGCTAGATTGATGCTTTGTTTGTTGAGATATGTTTAGATTGTGTTGACTTTAAACAATTAACGCTCTAGGAATTAAATCAGATTCCAAAACAAATACGAGGGCCGTAGTTAACAGTCAAAGTAAGGTTGATTGACGCGTGCTATATACGTGTCAAGAAGTGAGGGGGACCACATCAATCTCGATGCATATACGGTCTCATAATATAGCCAAATCTAGCCATTCATGGTGGCTATAGATGCGGCATGACATTATCTTCTACATGGGGCGCTGCATGCGGTCTTTTTCATGGTGATATGTCAGCGAAGATGTTTTCTTTTTTCTTTACCTCTTTATCCTTTTCCTTTTCTTGAAATATACATTGATCTATCAAAAACTTTGAATTGTCCTCTTATTCTATTGTTATTTTATAATTAGTATTTATTTTTTTAATTGTTGTTTTTTACCCTATTGTTTAATTGAGTTTTTTTTTTCAATTTCAATCTTGAATCAACAAATATAAGTTGTAATCTTATTTTTTTTTTATTTCAAATTTGATCCTTATTCTTTTGGTTGCTATTTTTTTGTTTTGGGTCCTTTAATAAAATTGATTATTATTTTTTTTGCTTTCATCCTATGGCTTGAGATTGGTTGGAAATCTGTTTATGTTTTTTGTCCTCGATGGAGTGATTTCGGTATTATAATCCAAGTCACGAGTTAACATCAACCTTTATTTTAGGGTTTGTTTTTTTACACTAACTTTCTTTTTCAATTTCATCCCTCCACGTTGGGATTTTTAAAATTAGGTTTCATGATTTTCTTTGATTTATTTTATATTCAATTATCTCGATTTCATCACCTTGACCGTGGGGTTAAAGGGTTAGCCTAGGTTGAGTCAGGTTTTTTAAGTCATTTTTTAAAATTTAATACTTTTTTTGTTTTCTTTCATTATCATTGGGTTATTTTATAATTGAGTTTCTTAATTCTTTCTTATTTGTCTTCTATTGGATTATCTCATTCGCTTGATCCAGGTCACGGGATTTGGTTGGTTTGTTCTGTTTGCTGGTGTTTTTTCTTGGATTTTGTTTGTTGATTGATTTTTTTTTCCTGATCTCATTGTTTTACCTTAGATGTTTTTTGGTATTGGGATTTTCCAATATTATCACCCAAGTTGTAGATTTAGCATACTTGCTTAAATTGATTTGAATCTTTTTTTTTTCTTTCAATTTTCTTCTTTTGCATTGGGTGAACTTGGATTTGAGCTTCAACAACTTTTCCTTTTCTTTGGCATTCTTTTTTCTTAGATTCTCATGAAAACATTTTTTTTGTTTAATTATATCTATTTCCTTTTCTTCTCAATTCTTTTATTATGTAATTAAATTATACATGTTTATTTGGTTTAGTTGGGCAATGTCATAAGC
>Ga0325404_1006101_pt1 | contig 12676 bp, 10 predicted proteins | sample PopdelMetagenome_18_FD_205664 | JGI IMG/M metagenome (GOLD analysis project Ga0325404, IMG submission 205664) | Populus deltoides microbial communities from Bellville, Georgia, United States - Xylem-Control-R1 | ecosystem: Host-associated > Plants > Phyllosphere > Stem > Wood/Secondary xylem... | reverse complement strand
TTATTATTATTATTATTATTAGTTTTTCAATAAGGAACTCCTTTTGCATGTGTTATGTATGTCATTGTAGAACATTTGTATGGACAAAAAAAAATGATTCTTTGGACTGGAATGGTTTCTAAATCCAAGTAACTTGGGCTTGGCGTGGTTGTCAGACCCCAGACACGTGAGTCTGGTGTGGTTCCCAGACCCAAGCATGTAGGTCTGGCATAGTTGCCAAAAATAGTCGCATGGGTCTAGACCCAATGTATTTGAGTATGACAAATATGTTTGATTTGACAAACAACAAACAAAGAGGACAATTGTGTACTTTAGTTGTTAAGAGAGAGAAAAAAAAGAAAAAACCCAAATAATCGATCACCTGCGGCAATCCAACCATTATCTCTCTACACGCGCCACACCATGTGTAAGAAGGCACGACTGCACATCCAGTGCGATGGTGGATGACCAGATTTGGCCACCGAGAAGCATCACATGCATCTCCTTAATGACGCGGGTGCCACTATTTCGCTGGGGTAAAAAAATAAAGTCAAAGAAACGTCACGTGAAAAGATGAGAAATTAAAAGTGAAATTACTATTGCAATCCACATTAAAAGCTCTCTTGATTTACAATGATTTCCCTACATCATTTAGCTTTTGTTATAATGGTTCAAATTAATTTTATTAGGAACTTAATTGGTGAAAAATTAAGTTTGAGAGCCCAATTTGGGCTTAATTTAGAAGATTGGAATTTTAGAGGACCAAACTGAATTTTTAAAAAGTTAAGTGGTTCAAATCAGGGGTGAAATTGCAAGAAAATTAAAGTTTTTCGGGTCAATTAGGGGTTAAATTGAAGAAATTCGCAGCCAAGGATCATTTTGAAAAAACATCAAACTTTGGGGACCTAATTGATTGAAATCAGAGGTGAATTTGAGATAATTGAAAGTTTAATGGTCAATTAAAGGTCAATTTGCATAAATCCAAGACCAATGATCAAAATGAAAAAGGTGCTGAAATCTAGGGCTGACATTGAAGTTCGACAAGAAAATCAGGGGTGAAATTGCAAGAAAATTAAAGTTTTTGGAGTCAATTAGGGGTTAAATTGAAAAAATTCTCAACCAAAGACCATTTTGAAAAAACATCGAACTTTAGGGACTCAATTGATTGAAATCAGGGTTGAAATTGAAGATAATTGAAAGTTTAATGGTCAATTGACGATCAATTTGCATAAATCCAAGATCAATGACCAAAATGAAAAGGTGCTGAAATCTAGGGCTAACAATGAAGTTCGATAAGGGTAAAATTGCATAAAATTAGAAGTTTAGGGTTAATTAGAAGTGTAATTGAAAAGAATTAAAAGCAGGAGGACCAAATTGAACTTTGGCCAAACCCCTAAATTAAAACCCTAAAAAGTCCAAAACGGTATCATTTTGAACAATAAAAAAAGGGAACCAAACAACATGCTCTCTGGTTACCGTTCATCTTCTTCTTCATTTTTTGCCTAAAAGAACTGCTCATGTAACTACTTTTCAATAGCATTTAATACTTCGTCTCTTCATCAAATTTGACAAAACATACATCACCATGATGACTTGACATTTAACTATACCTCGGTATGGTTCATTTTGGTTGATTGACACCGTAGCGCCGCGGTGTAGCCCTTAAATGGACAACTTAGGTAGCCTTTAGCTGCCAACTTTTTCAGACTATGATAACAACCTTGAACCAACGGTTGAGGTCCTTCCGATTTGAATCAAGGACCAATATTTTTTTTCAAAAGAGACAAAATGTCCCTCTTCCATCCCCTATAAATAGGGGTGGATTTCATGCATTGGAGGAGAATAAATTCGGGTCCAAAGTTGGTAAAAAATTAGCTTCTTCTTAATCCCTATTTTTTATTCCTCTCCACCGGTTTTCCTCTCTTTTTCCGTCATGTCTCTGTAGTGATGCCACCATCAGCATCACGACAATCCTTCCCATATGACCAACCAGCTATTTCCCCCTGTATCAAGTTTTCTTCTTTTCCCTGCAACAAAACAAGCCACTGCATATAGAAGGTAAATATAATTAACATGGTCACTAGGCTTGGCCAATGACCATGTAACGCATGGGCTGGACCCATTTCAGCCTAGCCCAATAAAAAAAGAGAGAGAGAGAGAGAGAGAGAGAGAGAGAGAGAGGCCAGGTTTGTTGGGCCGTTTGTCAGCCTAACTCGACCCGGCTGGGTCTAGCTTAGATGGTTGGGCTAGATCTAGCCCACCCTATATAATAATAATATAACAAAAGAAAATGAAAAAAATTCAAAAAAATTCCAAGGGTCACTTCAAAACAAAATTGAGATTTTCTTGCATGTTTTTCTACCAATTTTATTCAATATCGGGCTATAGATTTATATTGTAAGATATGAACCCGTAAAAAATACCTGATTTTCTCTGAAATTTCTTAAAAAACAAAATATAAAAAAATCCTTATTTAAAAACACAAAAAATATTTTATTTTCATGCACACGACCAAGTCCTAAAAGTTTTCCAAGCAAATTTTCATAAGAAAAACAAAAATTATATTTTTCTTATGTTTTAAAATGTAAAATTGATATCATAACTAATTTATGATTATCCGTTAGGGTTTGACCATAATATCAAAAATGTCTCACCAATCATTTTGTTCTTTTTATATTTAAAGTGTTAGGATTTAGCTGTAGACTTTAGTATTTGGAGATATAAAACTACACTGTAAAGTATACCCTAAGATATTAAAGATACAAAAAAATAAATGCAATGCTAAAATTTAAACCTTAGAGTAGTTAGGCTTTAACCCAATATGGTAAAGACTTCCTCACGAAGGGAGATCTACCTTGAACCTTAGACAAGACCAATAGACAGAAACATGACTTAGAATAACAATCAAATAACAATGTAGTTTACCTTAGGTAAGGTGCACTGAGAGTGATATGTCTTTCCCTTGCACAACCAGTCCTTTACCTAGACTCTTGTAGACCATAAGTTTTCTAGTAACCATAATACTAGGTGGCGACACCTAAATCTTATAATCATAATTTTATGATTAAATCCAAAATTCTTTTTCACCATCACTCAGGAGGCAGACTTGTCGTTCTCGACATCGCATGCCCTACAATAGTCACAAATGGTGACCAGGGTGGGCTACAAAAGTTATCTAAATATGTTGAGGCTCATTTGCCTTTAAACAACTTATGTGCACACTTCGATCACCATTGGTGACCTTCCTTGATTTCATTTGATTCATCTCGTCAAAATCTTCTCAACGATATCAGTGATGTCATCACTAAAGCTTTGGTGTGCCTCCGAGATTTTTTTAATTTTTTTTTTATTTTTTTATCTATCCTCTCTCTTCACAAATTATAAAGAGGAGAGATGAAAGAGAAAAAATAAAGAACAAAAAAAAAAGAGTCTCGAAGGAACACCAAAGCTCCGATAATAATATCATTAGTATCGTTGGAAAGATTTCAACGAGACGAATCCAACGATATTAAAAAAAAATCACTTACAGTGATTAGAGTATGTCACATGAGTTGTTCAAAGGCAAAGAAGCCCCGACACATTTGGACGGTTTATGTGAACCACTTTGGTTATCGTTTGTAACCTTTCTAGTGTCGTTAGATTTATTTTGTTGATATATTTCTAATGACACTGATTATATCATAATCGGAGGTTCAATGTGCCTTCAGAGTTTTTTTTGTTTTTTTTTCTTTCCTCTCTTCTCTTTTTTTTTTGTAAATTATATCAATTTATTTTTAAAATAAAAGAGAATCACAATAAAATTTATGACTCATAAATTTTATTACTTTTCTAAATATTTCATACATACGTTATGTTATTTTATTTTTTTAATGTAAAAAAAAAAAAACACTCGGGTACTTGGCAGTAGATGAGCATGCATTTTATTAATGTAAATAAGATATAGCTCAGACATCACTGTCTGCCATGAGCCCACAGACACGTTAATGGAGATTTGACTTATTCACACCTGACATGATATGAGCAGTAGTCTTCTGCCTATCCATTTGGTATCGAGAAGCCACTGCGCTTATACAACCGCCTATACGTACCCTTCCTTTGGTCATAGCACAGGAATCTTAATTCCCTCTTTCAACTTCAGTTTTGTATTTCTGTTGTGGATGAACTGCGTATGTGGCATACATGAAGCAGAGCCCATCATTTCCATCAATGGATGTCTCCAGCTTACAATCTCGGTATCTTTCTTTTTGTTTGGTTTCCCTTTACCGTCTCGATGCCTGTCTCTGTCTATTTGCTTTAATGACTTTTGTTTCTGTTGTTCTTGCTTCAGTATAAGGGGACTAAATTGTTAAAGATTGTGTAGCCGTGGGGGGTTGGGGATCAAGTTTTCGTATCATATATATGGTTATATGGAGTTGTTGAAAAGAAGCAGAGAAGATACTGGAAAATTCTTGGCCAGAGAATTGAGTTTTGATAGATTTCGAGCTAATTTATGTCAAGAAAAGTTTGAAATTTATCAGAAGGGTGTTCCTTTGTGGAAACCCACAAGAACGAAAACAAAAAAATCATTTATATCTTTTTTTATTTATTCCAAGTTTAATATCTTTGCAAAATAAACCACTAATATATATAAAGCTTACCCTTCCTTTATTCTTTCTCCGTCCAGTGTCCTATTAAGTCCATTATGGAAAGTTAATTTGTTAGCGGTGTCCGGCAAAATTTGATCTTCCTCTGCTGCCTTTGATGCAATAAATCTAGTCTAATATGGTCGAAACTTAATTCACGAGTAGTTTGTAAGCTTAAAAAATTGTAAATTTCATTACTACATCTATGAAACTCTTTTGTGTGGACATGCAACTTCCCATCAGTTAATGGTCCGAAGGATTTGATGGATTGATGGACGGCTTGGTGCATGGCTCTTTTGTTCACAGGTCTTTATTGTTGACCTTTATTGTTTTCTACTTGTCTTTTTGGTTCCAGGTACCTTGATTCTTGCAAGAAGCATGAAGTGCTACCCAACTCTGCAGTTTTGTCATGGTTTTATAAGGTCTTTTAATAAACTTGCACTCATTTTCTATTGTTGTTCCTATGAATATTCTTATTTCTTAAAAGTTCTTTTATGAGATTTTACTTTGATCTGCCTTTCCCTTTCGATGTTACTTGACACTTTGAGATAATATAGTTAAAATCTATGGCTTTCTAGTTTATCAATGAAAGATACTAGAAAATAAGCAAATTGTAGATGGCTGTGAAAAGTTTCCAGCGGCTGGATCATTTTGATTTCAGTGTTTGCATCACCTAAGAAGTGCACTCTCCAGAAGTAATAGAAGCTAGTGAAGGTTGGAAAAGAATAGCACCGTGCACTAACTAGATAGTGGGCTAAGACGAGAATGGTGCAGAAATGTTGCCTAAGGACTGCAACTGCAATGATAATTCTGTTGCTATATGGTGATACCAGCTAGACTTTTCTGTATTCTGTATTTATAGGCTCAGTAATGTAGTAATCCAATATAATATAACTGCACTCCTCTGCAAGCACTAGCTAAACATATCGTGTTCTGAAGCTGTTTTCGGAATAATTTAACTTTGTCCTTAAAACTAAGCAGCTCTGCTTAATTTGTATGTTTTAGAAAGGATTTGCAGGCATGAGTTGAAGATGTTCAATCGAAGAGAATATCATCCATCAGTTTAGCAGAAATATTTTGCTAGTAATAAGACCAGCTCTTAGAGGAAGTAGGTTGATGAAAACTTCTTTATTCACAAGTCTAAGTTCGTCTGAACATTCAGAGTTGACTATTGATGCAGAATATGGTGGTCAAAGGTTAAGGTGCAAGGCCTTTATTAACCTTTTAAGGACTTGTATATAACTGAATCTAATGTTGTTTTTCGAAATGCTTGAATAATGTATCTTTTTCTTGTTAAGGAATTAGCAGTGAAACTAATATTACATCGATCCTGAAATATTATCAATGTAGTCTGCTATAATGCCTGTATGGATGAACTAATATAACTACAGCCTTTTGATCAGCTTAGTACTTGTCGAAAAGGATGGCTCTGTATAATAATCCACTCAATACTAAACTTCTTTCAGACCACTTCTCTGGCATTCATGTACAGACCTTTCGCTGATTGTTAGTTTACAATTAATTTGTGGTGCTTCTACTGATGAGTATCTTAGATCAATCATCTTCCCATAAATGAATGAAAGAACTTATGGCTCATGTTGTGTGTTCACATTTTAAAGAATAACATTTGCATCCTACTGAGCGATACTAGAATTTTACACCTTAAATTTTTGACTTCTCAAGCCTGTTGATACATGCTTCAATAATTTTTGTAAACTCATGCATTTTTAGCACTGAAGGCACCAGACACTTGAATTACAATTTTTCTTTTCATTATATAGGCTGCAATCCAGAAGTCCGAACAAGGGAAGTGCAGCATTAAGTTCTTTCTGAATCAGCTATGTAATGCTGATATTTATCCCCTGATTGATGTGTTCCTGGCAGTAGACTCTTCTGATGTTGATGCAGTCGACATACTTCATGAATCACCTTGCAATTTCAATGAAGAATATGTTATGCCTTTGTTGCAGACTATCAATCTGAAACTCCGAGTAGTTGATCTCCATGACATGTCCCCGGAAAAGAACTTTTTGCAGTTAGTATTATCACCTTCTTATGCCTCACTTCTGAATAATTTTTTCTAGGATAATTTGCCTTCATTTTCTATAATTTCACTTCATTATCTATCATTAAGTTTCATTTAATTTTTAGATTTTTCCCTTCTTGAATTTAAAAAAAGGTGGCGGGGGGAAGAAATTTGATGTTGAGGCATGAAGCTCTCATAACTTATTTTAAAATTTTGATAAAAAATCACTGTAATTGGAAAATTCCACTCTCCAGTGTATGCTGGCCTTCGAAAAGAATATAATGATAGAAACAAGACTATGGATGTTGGAGAATAATATGAATGCAAGAAGAGAGTGCAATTTGGACCAATTTAATGGGAGAAATTCAGTTTGAATTCTTAAAAGTAGAGGGAAAAAAGCAGCAGATCTCGCTTTCATGTGGAAATTTTCAGTCTATAAGAACTAGTGCTAAGGGGGAAAGGTTTAAGAATTTGGGCTGGCAGATTTGCCTGGGAATTTGCCATTTTATGTCCTAAATTGATAGAATAGATATACTGATAATGGAAACTACACTTGGTGAATAGATAAATTTGTGTAATGGTAAACCCTTGTTTTGCCAAGCACGCAAATGTCATGTTAAGTCTCATCAGTATTCCCTCAATGTGGAAATGCTAAAGGTCCAGACTTTGGTTGAAATACCCATCTCAGGACCCAGCAACAGTGGCGGTACACAACTACTTTTTTAAGGAGGGCAGTTGATAAAAATATACATTATAATTTTTATGAATGGACTTTTTTGAATGATGTAAATATGAGGAGCAAAGCTATAATATCCTAGGGAAAATTTCTTAGGTTAGGGAGGGCCTAGCCACTCTGGGCCCTTCCAAGGGATCTCCACTGGCCACCATAATTATTGAATCTGTTTCTTGGTGCATTTGCATTACTTAATTTAGTTTGTTGTAATGAAGTTCTTCTTGTCCATCATCTTATGCGTGGAAATGGCATGCATGGCTAATCAACTCTACTTGAGGAGGGTGAAGTTTCATCATCCTTGTGTGTGTGTGGTACTCTACATTTATTTACGTTTCAACATCCTGTAATTTGGGATCTTTCCAGGGATTTGTGCCATCATGGCCTAGCGTGTCGTATTCTAAACATGAGGTCTACTCATATCCAAAAGCTCAACATGGCTGGAACGTTTATGCAACTACACACCTTGAATTTGGATTTTTGCACTTCAATTGGTAGTTTGGATAAAGACTGTTTTTCTTGCATGCCAAGTCTGATGCGTCTCTCAATGTGTGAGACTAGGGTAGCAAATCTCTGGACAACCACTGCTGCTCTATCAAAACTTCCTTCCTTACTAGAACTACGGTTCCAAAATTGCTTGTGTTGCAAGGATACTGGACCATGTCCTGCATCGTTTGGTGTCAAAGCAAGAATTGCATTTGAGACATCATCTATCAGCATTAGAGATGCTACATTTCAAGGTTTCCATGCTAAAGAGAATTGCGGGGACTTACTTTCTCTCACAGGTTCAGCTTTGATCAAGGAAGGGTCTGCAAAATTTGATAATTTATCGCATATCAGTGAAGCTGAAATGTCAAGCTGCCTTCAGAGAGTAGGTTCAATAGAAATATCATCTGCTGTCCCACCCAATTTGAATGGACTATCAAATTTGGAAAACAAGGTAAGAGGATTTGCTGGTTAGGAAGGGAAAATTTTAAATTAATGAGTGCTGTGATGAATTTTTTTTTAGTTTGTCTAACAGGTCTCTTTTTTTGCGGATTATAGATAACAGACAAAGAGGAGATCCTTGCAAGAGCACATATGTGGGACTTGAAGAATGGCCGCCCTACCTCATTAAAGAACTATATTTCACATCATCATCCTTCACCCATTTGCTTTGAGAAACATTATAGGGAATACATGGTTGCTTTGTTGCCTCGTTTGGAGGTTTTAGATAATTTTTCCATTACAAAGATGGACAGAGAAATGGGAAGAACTATTTTTTCAAAATACTATGAGTACTTACCATATAAAAGACAGAACAAACAAAGTGTTGTTACTGTTCTGCAGAAGCGTGAGATGGGAACAGCGGGTGCTTCCTGCCCAAATTTCTCAAAGTTCAAGCAATCATGCCATCATGGAAAGAGTCAATGTCACTTCTCAAGGTCTCTTACTGCTGCCAAACTTGGGTCTGCTGCATGGCCTTTGTTGCATCCTTTGCATACCTTTAGCCATATATATAAAGAAGGAAGTAAGAGGCTTCGTGCAAGGCAGTTTGAATACCATCCATCTGATTCTCGTTTGATGGTTTTTGGAACTCTTGATGGTGAAGTTGTTGTAATCAATCATGAAAGTGGGAAGCTAGTTGGTTATGTTCCATCTGCTAACAACATGAACAGCATTTTGGGTCTCTGTTGGCTCAAGAAGTATCCTTCAAAGGTATGTGTTACCAATAAATTATTTGTAGCAACATCTTAACTTTTTTGTTATTATTTAGATTGTGAAATCATCTTACATTTTGATTCTCATAAATGTGGTAGTTGCTGATCATCTTTTATGTGTGTTAGCAGCTGCTTGCTGGTTCTGATAATGGTTGCTTGAAGTTGTTTGACATCAGTCATATACCGCCAATAGTCAGTGATGTAAATTGCAGTGCTGGTGTGGTCACTTTTGATGACTTTGACCAATTGACTTCTGTTCATGTCAATTCTGGAGATGATCAGTTTTTGGCTAGCGGGTACTCAAAAGATGTTGCTCTATATGACATCTTTAGTGGAAAACGTTTACAACTATTTACTAATATGCATCGAGAACCCATTAATGTCGTGAAATTTGCACACCATTCCCCCTTCTTGTTTGCCACTTCCTCATTTGACCATGATGTCAAGCTGTGGGATTTGAGACAGAAACCACAGTGGCCATGCTATACAGCATCAAGCTCAAGTGGAAATGTGATGGTTTGCTTTTCACCAGATGATCGCTATCTGCTTGTATCAGCTGTTGATAATGAGGTATTCCTTGTTAGATTATGTATATACTCAAGTGATATTGGAGAAACTACTAGCTAATTCTAAATTTCTGATACATGAGTGTGTTTGGTTTTTGAACATGAAACACACAGACTAGAGAGAAAAGTTGGAGCGGAAATTTCTAGTCTTTCACTTCTGTTTGTCCACTTGCAGGTTACATAACTGATATATCTAGAGAGAGCTAGGATACCTAATCTGACATGCTACTAACTTGTACTTGGCAACTTGTACAAAATCTAATCTCCTGCAATATATTAGTCTTCATACATAATAGATTTTATATCAGATTAGCTCCCAAAATACCAGTACATACTACTTGCATGCATACACTACACATCTAAAAATATACTGTAGAGTATTTAGCAAAAGTTTCATTATTCTAACAGAGTGAATATGGATTCCATGGTTCTTGAAAGGGTCTGTTTGAATGAGCATGGTCATCAATAAAATCTTCTAATTTGACCTGACCGTTTGACCCATCTCACTTTAGATGTCACCAATGTATCATCAAATGCAAGATGCTGCTTTAGGTTTCAGGATGTCCTTTTCCTCCCTTTATCCGACAGTAATGAACTTGTTGTTTCTGGTGTCAGGTCAAGCAACTTCTGGCAGTAGATGGGAGGCTTCACATGGATTTCAAGATAGCTTCAACAGGAAGTGCTCATAACTATACCCGCTCCTACTACATTAATGGAAGTGACTACATCATTAGTGGAAGTTGTGATGAAAATGTTGTCCGAATCTGTTGTACTCAAACTGGAAGGCGACTTAGGGACGTTTATCTGGAGGTATACCAATGATAGATTCTTAAATTCCATTTTTGTGTCATTCACTTGAGTCCATTACTTCTCTGCACAACTCTTATTTGTGACAAATGGCAAGGAATTTGACGCGGCTCTTGTTTCTCTGCAGGATGTGGAGTCTGGGAATTCTCTATTTGTTCAGTCCTTAAGGGGTGATCCTTTCAGAGTAAGTTTTTTGCTGAAAATTTATTGCGCTTGCTATTTTCTCATTTTCTTGATCAATAAGATTTTCTTTCAGATTTAGTTTTTCGCAAGGATTAAAATATTCATCATTGAAAGAAATGTCAACCACAATTCCAAATTCAAATTTCTTGCGCAGTTTTCATTTCTAGTGTACATATATGCAACATTAATACATTTAATTGCTGTAAAACCCAGAATATTCATGTTTTTCAGGATCTAGGCATTATCTTTGTTTTATGTGGAATCAAGATATCATTGTGAAGCATTTTCTGGTATGAAACATTTATTAGCCGTGTTCCCAAATGCAGCTTTTCCACATGAGTGTGTTAACAGCCTCTAAACGTCCATGTTCTAAGTGGGAAATCATCAAGGTAACTTCTGCAACCACCAGTGCTTGATGTTGTTTGACAGTGTTAAAGCTTTAGAGGTTATCTGCAGTAGCTGAAACTATTGAGATCCTTGTGCAGGTCAATTTACTAGCTTCCAGCCATGGCACCGAAGAGCATTCTCATGGTCAAAACATCCGACCCACCTTCCTGGGAGGTTGACGTTGGTATTTAATTACACAGTATAGCTTTCATGTATAGTTATGTATCTACCCCGTGTATGTATTGCAAAGGGGAGCAATGTCACCTTTCTGTGTTTTTTTAGTAGTTGAGAAAAATTACACGACAAAGTAGGGCCTCGTCTAATTGTGCACCAAGTTTTGCTGCCATGTAGGTTGTGCAGAACTGGCTTTATCAGGGCAATGACCCATCTATAGCTTGAGTGCTAAGGTTCTAAATTTGAGAAATTGTTTCTCCGATTTAAGGAGGTCCATGCTTGAATTCAAAAAAAGAATAAAAAAAAATTATCAACTTTCCATAGCTTGAGAGTAAAATAGTCATTTGATAAGCTCTGACTTATGATAATGATCACAAAATTGTATTCCTAACTGCTGTTGCTGATGTCGTGGACTCCAAGTAAAAAACTTATCCCCTTATTTGTCTACTTGTATCGTCATTCTCGGCAGAAGTCATGCTCTTCAATCCCTATGGCTATGACAGATAATAAAGAGCCTTGCACCGGTAGTTCGAATTTTTTCCTTTTAGCATCGAAGGCATTTTGTTTCCTTTATTGAGATTTGGTAATGAAGATTTGAAGAGATGGAAATGCTAAAACTCTTATTGATCTTCAAAGTTTTTCCCAATCCATCTTACAGTGAATTGTATCAGTATATATACAGATGAATAGATTCTAATCTAGGAAGGAAGCTAAAACCAAGCCTAATGTTTACAATGCATTTACACAGAATATTTTTTGCTGTTGTTACAAGCATCTTTTCAGCCTTGTTTTCAGGTCTTGTGATTCTGCGCATGAGTCTTGGAATCATGTGCTTGATTTGAGGTGATTTCCCTTATATTTGGTTCCCTGGAATAAGAACAAGAAGCTAGCAAACCTCCTAACAAGGATGAAAAGCCCGAACTACTGATGTGTAAGGCCAACCAGGCACACAAAATACCAAGTGGGATGCACCGCATACAAGATTTCTTTCATGATTTTCTGACATAGGATGCAGTTTCCTTATATAATTTAGTAATTCTCTCTTCAAGGCAGCCCATGAAGGACATGCTAGCTTGTTCTGTCTCTCTTGGGCTCTCCTTTTTTCGAATTTGTTTACAAAATTCGAGCCATTGCCTCAAGGAAGCAGCACAGGATGTGTTTCCCTGAGAAGCCACTGGTGAAGAAATAAAACAAGTGCAAGTTGAGAGATGCCACACAGCCTGCAAGTCTCTCTCAGTTCTTACGTCTTTTCTCTCTTATTCTAAGGTTTGAAATCCAAGTCTTTACCAAACCCTATAAACAGTTAAAAAAATGCAATGCAATTGAGGCGCATTGGAGGAAGCCATTACAGCTTGCAGTGAGCCCATTACAGCTGTTTCAAGTGGGCATGTAAATTATAGAAACTGGTGGGAGTGCCGGCGGTGGCGACCCTTTTTACCACTGGCAACTAGAAACTTCAGCAAATAAGTTGAAGTAAACAATATTGCATCTGACAATTTCTT
>Ga0325404_1006092_pt1 | contig 12684 bp, 9 predicted proteins | sample PopdelMetagenome_18_FD_205664 | JGI IMG/M metagenome (GOLD analysis project Ga0325404, IMG submission 205664) | Populus deltoides microbial communities from Bellville, Georgia, United States - Xylem-Control-R1 | ecosystem: Host-associated > Plants > Phyllosphere > Stem > Wood/Secondary xylem... | reverse complement strand
GATGTTTTTCAACATATTATTATACAAAATTATAATTGCATTTCATTCATTAACAAGGCACAATCCACGTAAGATAACGTAAATCAACATTCTCATAAAACATATTCTCAATACATGTGCCCATAATATTTCATTTTCATACTTGTAGGTTTACATTATATCATATTGACATACTCATAAATTCGCATTCATGTTTTAGTCTCGTTATCATCACGAGTTCATACGAGAGTGCCGAATAACAAGTTACACAACTAGTACTTTTGTTATCCTAACCTTATGTAATTTCACAATATGATATTCTCATAAGAAGAATACCAGATATGTATATTCATGCACATCATATCTACATGATCGCACATTCATATCCGTGTTTCATTTCATTTTGTCATTATAAGTCTTTACAAAAGGGGTCGGATGACTAATTGAGCGATTTATATGTTTGTTCATACAAAACTCATATTATCCATAACATGCGAATATATAATTCTTTTCAAATGAGTGAGTGATGAAATGGATTTCCATACGCACCATGTTGGTATAATGTCCATGTTACAGCACAAGATAATTTCAGGCATTATAGGCAATTTAAAAAAAACAAACATAACAAAACAATATTAACGGTACATTTCACTCATGGACCAAAAGAGCATAATTCTTTCATTTCTCCTTACCTATGTTGTTATCCATTTTTGGGTTCCAACAAAAAAAAGAGAAAATATCAAAAAATATATCAAAAAATATTCAAAAGAAATAAAAAAAATAATAGGAGTAAGAAAAGGATGCTGGAATGCCAAAAAAAGATCAAAATTGATTGAGGAGGTTCAAAAATGTAAAATGTTGAAATTTGACAGTATATTTTTGACTGATGAGAGCCCTGTTGACAAAAAAAAATTCAAGTTAAGGAAAAAAAGTCTAAAATCAGATGTTTATGAACTCAATTAAATTTTATCTAAGGTTTAATTGAATTTATGAAAGGTTTGATTGCAAGAAAAATTGATTTTTAAGTTAATTTTGGCTTTTATTAGAAGAAATTAAAGTTCTAGGGTCCAATTATAATTTTGAAGAGTTGATTTGGTCAAATCAGGGGTTTAATTGCATAATTATTGAAGTTTGATGGCTAATTAGGGATTTAATTGAAACATCCAAAACCAAGGACCAAACCAGAAAAGAAATTAAAATCAAGGGATCCAATTACAATTTATCCGGAGGGCTTGATTACAAAATTGTAAAAACATCCAAGGACAAAATCAGAAATATCCATTTTGATAGGAAGACTGCGCCGTTTCAAAGCACTAATTCATCACCTTTCTTCACAACCGTTTCAGTAGACAGTGGAGCCATTTCAGCAACAAAAACAACAGATTGCTTCAGTTATGGGGAATGTTTCACGGCTATCATTCCTCTACATGCCATTACAAGCCGAACGTTGCACCGCAGGGCATTCTTTGGCTTATAAAAGCTAGAGAAAGACGATGAAAGAAGGGGAGGCAGAAAAAAATGAGAGAGGAGAGGTGATAGTGGACAAAAAAAAGGAGAAGAAGAAAGAATGGGACAGAAGGGGAGAAAGTACAAGACGAGGGGGGAGAAAAAGAGAGAACAGAGGGGGAAGAAGAAGAGGGAAGCAGTGCGAGCAGGACAAGAGAAAACCAAGAGAAGGAAAGAGGAGTAAAACAGAGAGGAACGAATGTATAAAAAGAAAGAAAAGAAACCGAGAGACATAAGAGAAAGCAGAAGGGAGAGAGAGAGAGGAACAAAGGAGGAGCAAAGAAGGGGGAGGAGGAGAAAACGAGAGAGACAGGGTAGAAGGGATAGGAAAGGAAAACAAGGAAACCAAGGAAACCAATAGAACTAGAAGTTACAAACGAAAAGAAAAAGATAGAGGTCGCATGTTGTTGCCTTCGTTGCTTCCAGGTAAGCTTCTCCAACTTTTCAGATGATCCACAAACATTGTGCACTTGAAGATTAATTACACCATGATTGTTGCAAGCGTGCGTGAATTTTTCACGCACGTTTGCGGGTAGAAACCAGTTAGGTCCACCCCAGTTACATGGGTCGGGCTAGGCCCAGTTCAAAAAAAAATCAAAAATTATTTCAAAAAATCTGTGATTTTCCATAAATTTTTTTACTTCATTTTTTATCAATATCGATTTGTATTTTTATACTATAAAGATACAAATCTTGTATTAAAATACCCGATTTTCGTCAACACATTGAAAAGAAAAATAAAATAAAAAATGTATTTTTATGCATAAGACCAAGTATCTCAAAGAAAAAAAATATCATATCTTCATTAAAAAAAATTTCAAAAATATGTATTAGCATGCATTTTAGCTTTAATAACTAGTTTATTAAAGTCACGAGAACTAGGCCAATATTTCAAAAATTCTAAAAAAATTATTTTATTTTCTTTTAATATCTAGGTTACGACTTTATACGTAAGACGTATTCCGGATATTAAATTCTTTTGTTGACATTAGAACGATTAAGTTTTACCCGATAAGATAAGGATCTCCTTACCGAGGAGAACTTTTCTTAAACCTTAGACGGACCAACAACTAGAAAACACGACAAGACACTTTACGCAGGGTGTATTTGGGGTATCAGACAATAAAACAATGCAGCCTACCTTAGGTAGGGCATATTTGAGGTATTAATACCTTCCCTTTACGCAATCAGTCCTCGTACCCGATCTTTAAGATCAGTTAGGGTTCTTAGTGACCAAAATACTAGGTGGCAACTCTCATTCTATTTTTCCACTAATAAAAGACAAGAATTCCTTATCTCCCCACATTTGCCACATTAAATAAAATTTTAAGGTTGGATGTTTTTCACCGCGACATCGCACACATGCGACAACCTATGTAAATACCACCCTTAATGATTTGTCAATTACCAAAGATAATTACAATACTCAAACCCGGTCATCCATCTCGAATATCGTTAACTGAACTAATGTTATTCTTTGTTTAAAGCATAACAATCATAATTCTTTCATATACTTGGTATATACAAAACATGGTGCCCACGAACGCATCAACTCTTGAAACTAATTCTTTGTTTAAAGCATAACAATCGTAATTCTTTCATATACTTGGTATATACAAAACATGGTACCCACGAACGCATCAACTCTTGAAACTAACTTATAACTCTCAAATCTGACAATCCACTTAGGATGCCATTAGCTAAAGCTAATCATTCATTTGTTCATCCAATTCATCCACTTAGGATGCCATTACCCGAAACTAATCATTGTTCATCCGGTCATCCAATTAGGATATCATTAGCGGAAACTAATCATTTGTCAGTCATAGTCATCCAATTAGGATGTCATTAGCTGAAGCTAATCATTTTTCAATCTCGATCATCCACTTAGAATGTCAGTAGCGAAGTTAATCATTAACTCATCAAACATTTTAGAGGTAGTTTATATAATCACCATAACAAGATATTATATCCTTTGTAATACATCAACAAACATTCCATAACAGTTTAGCATTCATTATAACACAACAATAAACCCTTCTATTTTTCATCCAACCATTCATAACGGTTAAAGTTTAATACAATACAACAATATATCCCTTGTAATACCCATACAAAAATTCATCACAATTACATTCAATAAAATACAATGGTAGAGCCCTCGTAATACTCATACAACCATTCATCACAATTACATTTCATAAAAATACAACAGTAGATTCTTCATAATACTCATACAACTATTCGTCACAATTACTTTCAACAAACTACAATAGTAGATCCATCGTAATACTCATACAACCATTCATCAGCAGCCCAAATTCATAATAGCCCAATCAACATCTTGTAGTCGGTTTAATATTCATCGCAACACGATAATATATCCACCTTAAACAGGCCATTTCAAAACATTAACATTTTTGTCATTGTTTCAACAATCATCTAGAATTCAATCAAACACTTCATTGTCGTTTCATCATTCAACAAGGATTTAATAATATATCATCATAAGTAAATCATTTCAATACACAAACATCATATGAGAAAAAAGTGGGAACCACCTACCTGTTCCATGTGTGGTTTATCCTTGTCCTGACAATGGTCCGATCTCAGCCGCACCACCTAAGACATTAATGCCATAAATCAGTATATTTGCATCCTTTAATGACATTCATCACCATACTTATTTCAAGAATCCATATGTTCACATTCAAGTGTCCCACATTTTACACCATCATACAATGAAATTGTTGCAAGCATTTAAGTCATTTCTGACCGAGGAGTCTATTGTAGAAAATCAACAGCGAAAACTAGTTCGTTGTTGGCTGCACAATTTGACAAAGAAACTGATACACTGCAGGCCGTAAAATTCAACAGCAGAAGCTGTTTTGATGCAGGCATTTCAATTTCGACAGCGAATGCTATTTTGTTGCAACCAACACACTTTCAGCAACTAATGCTAATTCCCTGCAAGCAACTTAATTTTGACAGAGAATCATAATTTCTCTGCGGTCAATACACTTTTGACAGCCAATGTTGATTCGCTGCAAAACAACTCAACTTCGGCATCAAATGTTAATTCGCTGCAGCCAAGACAACTAGATTTCGGTAGCGAATCACAAATTCGCTGAAGAACAACACTTTTGGCAGCAAACACTAATTCAATGCAGACAATTCAATTTCAGCAGCGAATCAGAAATTCGCTGAAGACAACACACTTTCAGCAGCAAACACTAATTTGCTGCAGCTAACACAATTTTGGTAGCGAATGCTAATTCACCGCAGACAACTCAATTTTGGCAACGAATCACAAATTCATTGTAGACAACATACTTTCAGTAGCGAACGCTAATTCGCTGCAGACAACACAACTTCGACAACGAACATTGATTCGCTATAGGCAACACACTTTCGGCAGCGAATGCTAATTCACGACAAACAACTCAATTTTAGCAATGAATGCTAATTTGCTCCAAACAACTTAATTTTAGCATCGAAAGCTAATCCGTTGTAGACAACTCAATTTTGACAGTGAATTACAAATTTGCTGCAGAACACACTTTCAGTAGCGAATGCTAATTCATTGCAGACAACTTAATTTCAACAGCAAATCACATATTCACAGCAGAACACACACTTTTAGAGCAAACGCTGATTCAATGTAGACAACTTAATTTCAGCAGCGAATCACATATTTACAGCAGAACATGCACTTTCAATAGTGAACGTTGATTCACTGTAGACACTCAATTTCGGCAGCGAACACAGATTCGCTATAGAAAATGGAATTTCGGCAACGAATGTTGATTCAATGTAATGATTTGGCAACGAAAACTGATTCGCAGCAGGCAACACCATTCGGCAACGAAACCTAATTCGATACAAACAACACAATTCGGTAACAAAAATTCCATCACTGCAGATAACACAATCAGCAGCAAATCTAATTCGCTGCAAACCACTTAACAAGTGATCTTATAATTTTTGAAGAAGCAATAAAGGATGCAAAATAAAGAATTGTTATGAATGAGAAGATTGCATCAATTGAGAAGAATGGCACATGAAAATTGGTTTCTAGACCAAATGGAAAGAAGCCAATAGGTGTCAAGTGGATCTATAAATAAAATAAGAATGCTAAAAGAAAAGAGCCAATAGGTGTCAAAAGCATATGATTGACTATGATGAGGTTTTTGCTCTCGTTGCTAGATTAGAGACCATTCGATTAATAATTGTCATTATTGCCTATCATAGATGAAGAATCTATCAAATGGATATAAAATCAGCCTTTCTTAATGGTTTTCTTGAGGAGGAAGTCTACATTGAGCAACTCATGGGTTATGAAGTAAAGGGAAATAAAGACAAGGTTTTAACTCAAGGGCTTTGTATATTTGCATTAATGGTTATTTCTGAGAAAATGAATTTGTTAAATCCCCCCATGAATATGTTATCTATATAAAGATCAAAGAGAGTAATGATACATTGTATGTTTGTATAAGGAAGACTTAATCTTTACAAGAAATAATCCAAAGATGTTTGAAGACTTCATGCAAGCAATGACCAAGGAGTTTGAGATGACGGATATTGGTTTCATATCCTACTACTTAGGGATTGAGATCGTACAAGGAGAAGATGAAATCTTTGTGAACCAAGAGAAGTTTGCAAAGGGGTTCTCAAGAAGTTCAAGATGAATGATTATGCAAAAGTGAATACTCCAGTTAAATGTGGAGTGAAGATGTCAAAGAATGATAAAGGGGAGAGGATAAACTCTACAACATTTAAGAGATTAGTTGGAAGTTTGAGATATTTGTCATATACTCATCCGAGTATTGTTTTTAGAGTGGGACTTGTGAGTAGATTTATGGAGACACCTACTATGACACGCTTGAAAGTTTTAAAGCGAATTATTCGGTATATCAAAGATACTATTAATTTTGGCTTATTTTATGGTTATTCTAATAGCTTTGAACTTGTGGTTTATAGTGATAGTGATTAGGTTGAAGATATGGATGATAGAAAGAGCACTACAGGTTTTGTTTTCTATATGGGAGACACAACATTCATATGGAGTTCAAAGAAGCAATCTATATTCACTTTTTCAACATATGAAGCTGAATATGTAGCTACGACATCATATGTTTGTCATTCCATATGGCTAAGGAGATTATTGAAGGAATTGTGAATACCACAAGAGAAGCCTACTGAAATATATATGAACAGCTCATCAGTCATTCCATTATCAAAGAATCCAGTATTTCATGATATAAATAAGCATATTCACACAAGATTTCATTACTTGTAAAATTGCATTGCAAAAAAGAAGTTGAAGTCAAGTACGTAAAGATACAAGATCAAGTCGCAGATATATTCATAAAGCCACTCAAATATGATATTTTTTTTTATCAAAATGAGAGACGTGTTGGAAGTTATGAAGAAATAAAGTTTAAGGGAGGGTGTTGAAAATAAACCAGATTTTGGATTCTAAAAAATTCAAAAATGGTCAACCGATTTAGTTAGCAGAATACAATTCCTATTCAGATTAGGATTTCCTTATATTAGTTTAATTCTTTGATTATTTTTAACTTTATGCCTATAAAAAAAAAACTTGTAATTCAGAATTATTAATAAGCATAAAAATAAAGAAAGTAGCTAAGAGAGTATAGAGAGAAATACTTAATAAAAAGTATACCTTCCTCTCAATCTTTGTTTTTGTCTTGAATTCTTGACCTTGCATTGATGTGTTGATCTTATACCATATTTGTCTTACTTCCAACAGGATTCAAATTATAATATATCTTGAGTGAAGCTAAGCATAAAAATTCGATGTAGTCTTTAATATGTCTGTCGACCAAATCAAGCTTGTCATGTTAGGATCATTTTATGAAGCTAGAACTTGGCCAAGCTGGAAGCTGAACGCCTCTACTTTGTTACAGTATTTTAAAATGCAAAATTTTATACAAATGGATCGAGTATGACTAAATATATCTACAACAACCGCTAAGAATAGAAGCACGAGGAAATCACGGATTAGTCTAGTCTATATCTTCCAGGGAAGGCATTGGAGATCATGGCATGAACCCGTCCAAGTAGTTGCGCATTCAGGTCCTGTTGAATCACAGCACTTGCAAACAACTCCCAGCGTCGGAAAAATCTTGGAATATTCTACAAATCGCATGCTCATGGTAAGTAAGAGAACAATCGATCAATTTATAATCACCGTTTGAGAGACATCTTAAGTGTAAAATTGCGATATATATGTACGTACTTACTTTGTTGAGGTAGGGATGAAAGTGCCCTCGCTTCTATGGTTCTTTGTTTCTGGGATGCAGATACAGTGACTATTAGCAGCAGCAGAAGCAAAAATGGCTTAGGCATTCCCATGTTTGATCCTTTTGTTTTCCGACAGCTAAACATGGACTTACATGCATATGCACACACATACCCGCGCATGAATCATGGAGTTGAGAAGTTCAGCTGTATTTTCCGACCTCCAGAAATAATAATCACAGAGGCAAGTGGGGTGGCTTCAATTTGAAAGAAACGTCATCATGTCATATTATATAGACAGAGAGAGCGATCGTGGATTGGTTTAATAATTGTGGAAAAATTGATCCAAGTTGGTAAGTTTTGTCTAGAAGCTGGGCTGGCACTTTCTGTTTGAATTTGTTTACATGGGATTCAAACACTAGGATCGTGCCACACGTTTCCAAATTGCTTAATTTTCCACACAAGGGCCAAGGAATTGGTTGGAAACTTCCACCTTCATGTCACGGTTTAATTGATATTGACATTTAATAGACCTTCAATATTTGACATATCTGGGCCTTTGTCTGGTTTCATTGCTTGTCTGTGATTTTAATTTAAAATTTTAAAGAGGTCTATATCAGATCACACAGTGAAATCAGCCTTTACCGTCTACAATCTCTGCACTAAAAAGCATTTTCTATGTAGACTTTGACGTGAGGTCTCAAAATTAATCTTATATACACTTAATTCTCATAATCTTATATTACACAGGGTCTATGAGCATATTTGAAACTCTATAGCTCGGTAAACCTATGTCTTCATGACGCATTAAAAACAAATTTGTTTAATGGAATGGTAAACATTTTAGTGTATATTATTTTTAGTCAATCGGTTAGTTATATATGTTATTGACTTTAATTATATAAAATAATATTTATTATTATTAAAAGTTTTTTTTATTTTTAATATCCATTTATGTTTAATTATTGAGTTTATAATAAAGATAAAGTCATTCAGATAAAAATATTTTGTAAATAAAATTATAAAGTAGTTATAATTATGATATTAATATTGCATCAAAGTATTGTTTCTAAATGTTTCTAATCAATACTATATTAAAACTGGACATTAATTAGAGTTGTTGAGACCGATATATATTATGTTATTTCCCTATATAAATAAAAAAATAATTATTCTCATAAATTGATGTATGAGGGATATCTAAAACTAACTTGTAGGATATTTTCAGATGAACTGACTCGTTTGAGGATTGTCTATAGGGAGATCACATGTATCTATGAAAAGACTCATATAATAATTATGTAAGTGATTTCTAAACTTGAGATTAGTACATTATCTTATATAAAAAGATAACATTCGGATACTATCTCGGGATAGAAGAGACTACGATGGTGGAGACAAATGAGACAAAACATAAAAGAGACAGATAGAATTATGTGTAGTAGTGGTGTACAAGACAAAGTAATTATTTTTGTATCATGTATGGTTATGGTGGACAAAATATAATAAAATATGAAAAACTCTATTTTACCCTTAATCTGTATTACTATCAAACATACATTTAAAAAAAAAATTAGATATTTTTTTCTTTAGTTGATATTGAGAGTTGAAATTAATAATATTATAATAACCCTAGTTATAAAACCAGGACTGACTTGGCTGGTTGACCCGGAAACGGCCAACTTAGGGTTTGGACTAGTCCAATTTTAAAAAAAAATAGAGGAATGATTGACTCAACTTGACTCGGTCAAAAACCTAAGTCGTCCTGAGATTAAAAAAAAAACAAGTCAAAAACAAGGTTACTTTTATTATTTAAAAAAAAATAGGGTCAAACGAGTTGACCCTCTTAAACTGTGACATGAACCTTAGCTCAAGTCAACTCTTGAATCGAGTTTTAAAACTATGATAATAATCACTTTTATCTATAAGTTGACTCATGTCAACTTAGGTTAACCCTCTCGACCCATAAACCAAGTCTTGCCCTTGTTGACCCCCGAGTCGGGTTTTAAAATTATGATAATTATATCATTTATCCTTACATTGACCCGAGTCAACTAGGGTTGACCCTCCCTGTAACACTTTTTTTTTTTGGATTCGAGGAAACCTTACCCCCCCGGAAAGCGCACTTTGTGGGACCAGGTGAGGGAGTAAAACCCCGGCTGTCCCGGGCTCTTACAAGAGGTGCACGCCCTGACTCGAACTCGAGACCTGCTGTGCAGATCTCAAACCCTTTACCATCACGCTACGCCTCTTGGGGACTATTGTATTTTAAAACCCTCCCCGTAACACCCCATACTTTAATTATAATTTTCATCTTTCTAAATTATCCTACATATGAAAATTAAGGATATTGTTTCTATACAACCAGAAGAACTGCTTTAACTCAACATCTAAAAATTTCATTAAAAAATACACGATTACACAATCTCTATTTACACTTTTATCTAGTACATTACTTTCCAATTTATTTACATGAGATTTATTTACAAAGAATCATTAGATAATACTAGAACATATTCAACAAACATAATTCAAATTTAAGATAAATTAATTATAAATTATGCAATACAAACATAATGTCAAACAAATATAATTTTAAAATTTTAAATATTTCTAAATAGTCAAGATTAAATAGATCTTTAATTTAAAGTAATTCAACTTAAACAAAATATCAAAATATTATGAAAGTAAAATGTTTTTAACACAACTATTTTAAATATAAAGTTATGTCAATGTTATCAAGGCTAATGAGATCTAAAGCATCCCTTATTTTGCTCAAATTCCTACAAAGTATAAACATGAAAAAAACAACATGAATATAAACCATATATATTAGTGATAAATCTAATTTTAAAAAATTAATATCATTGTTAATGAAAATAGTAATAATAATTTTCAATATTATTATAAATATCATTATTATTGAAAATAGTAATGAAAAAGAGCTTTTTATACTTGGATGGTTTAATTAATTAAATTGAACCAAGTTCAATTTGATTCAAATGCTTTTTAAGACCAGAATGGAACATATGGAATGAAACCGGAATATTCCGGCCGAAATTTATCCGAAAAATCCAGAACACACCGAGATTTGAAATGAGATGAAAATTGTTCCGTTTTGTTTTGTTTTTTGAATTGGTATGAAATTTTTCGGTCATTCCGAATAAAACGGAACGGAATTGACAACCTTGATTTTGATAGTATCTCCCTAAAAAATTAAATGATCCCAAATGTTGACATCAACAATCCACAAACATTCTAAGCAAATCCATAGTCCTACCATCATGGACCTCTACCATTATATTACTAATCTTGAATAGAATTGAGCAATAGTATAACAAACCATATACTCCGCTATGTTATTTCATTAATCCACAATTAACACTTTAAAACAAAGATCGCTATTTCATTTCATTAATCCACAATTAACACTTTAACACAAATACATCATTTTATCATATTAGCCAGCTATGTGATTCCTTCTAATAACTCACTAATAACCTACCAATACAATTGCATTGATGCCACCAACTTCATTCTGAGCAACTTAGTCAATCAAGTATCTTGATAGTCAATGACATTGACACCACTAGCTCAACTTCGGACAACTGGTCAATTAAATACATCGGTCATCAACCTTGTTGATGCCACGAGCCTCAAACCGATCAGCTAGTCAAATTCAATATATCGATCATTAACCTCGTTAAGGCCACCAGCCTAAAACAAGTCAAATCAAATATGTTGGTAATTAACCTCGTTGATGCCACTATCCACAAACAGGTCGGCCAGTCAAGTTCAATATATTGGTCATTAACCTTATTGATGCCACTTCCAAACAGGTCAGCTAGTTAAATTCAATATGTTGATCATTAACCTTGTTGATTTAACCACCTCCAAACTTGTCATCTAGTCAAATTAAACATGTTGGTCATCAACCTTGTTAATGCTACCAACCCCAAATAGATTGGCTAGTCAAATTGAATATGTCAATCATCAACCTCGTTGATGCCACTAACCCCAAACAGGTCGACTGGTCAAATTAAATATTTATTCGGTTAATTTTAATTTACATAGAAATATCCATTATTACGATTGATCACAAATCATATATACACACACACACACACACTGATTTATACACACACACACACACACTAATTTCCAGCCTCATATGCATATTCGCATCACAATTTTTTTTTCTACTCGTAGGCATATTCACGTCACAATATTTTTTTTTTCTACTCCTAGAAAATATTCATACAATAATAATATTTCTCTTGCCCATAAGAAATATTCACATAACAATATTTATCATGTCATAGGCAATATTCACATAACAATATTTCTCATACCCGTAAGCAATATTCATATAACAATATCTTTCCTACTTATAGGCAGCATTCACACGATAACAATATTTCACTTGCTCGTAAGCAATATTCGCATAACAATATTCATCATGTCATAAGCAATACTCACATAACAATATTTTTCATACTCATTGGCAATAGTTTTCATTATACATAATAGTACAAAATATATATAGTTTATATTGTATTCTAGCATTATAAAAATTTAAACATTTAAAAAAGCAAGGGGGAAACCTTTTCCTTGAAATCCTATTATACGCATTCTTAAGAAGTCAAGTCTAACTCCAAACGCTTCTCCTACATTTCAATAAAACATTTGGAATCAATATTCAAACCTTTCTAGTCCATTAATCACATTTACTAATTCACATTATCAAATACTTTCATAAACAGTTCATGAATACACTATTTTTGTTTTTCATTTCAATTCATTTACATTAGCATCTTCTTACACTGACATTTAATGTCTAAATGACTTTATTTTTCATTGATAATTTTCAAAGTTTAAATGACTCAGTTTTTCATCGATGATTTTCGATGTTCAAGTGATTTAGCTTTTCGATGA
>Ga0325404_1006091_pt1 | contig 12685 bp, 6 predicted proteins | sample PopdelMetagenome_18_FD_205664 | JGI IMG/M metagenome (GOLD analysis project Ga0325404, IMG submission 205664) | Populus deltoides microbial communities from Bellville, Georgia, United States - Xylem-Control-R1 | ecosystem: Host-associated > Plants > Phyllosphere > Stem > Wood/Secondary xylem... | reverse complement strand
ATTTTATTTTTTAATATTTAATTGATTGGATAGAATCCATAGTTGATCTGATTTTGACTAGATACTCCTGCTAATTTCGACTAGAAAAACCTAAATCATTTGCAAGGTGAAGGAGAATATTTGCGTTAATTTCCTATAACTTAGCAGCTATCACCAAAACATGGAAACAAAGCTTTCGCCTTTTATCTTCCTTCCTTCCAGTCACTGTAGGCTCGATCCCTGTCTTCTTCTCTCAATCTCCACCCTCCATGTCAATTTGTTATTGTTGGCTGCCATGTCAAACATGGCTGCACGTGAAGGTCAAGAGTGGTTGCTGAATATTAAATACCATGGCAAAGATGGCTGCTATAATTGACTAAAATAGAAAGGATTGTCTTTCATATTAGCTATAAATAGAGGATGCTAATAAGAGCTATGTAACACACGAAAATAAAAGGAAATAGAGAGAGACAGTTGAGTTGAGTAGATTCTCCTTGTTTTGTTTGCATTATTTCTGGGCTAGCTTGATTAAAACAAAACAGTAATTCCGTGAAGTAGTCAAGCTGTCGAACCATATATATTGTGTGTATTTAATTTCTGGAATTTCCTAACACAATTCTCTAGAAAAGAACCACAACAGGGCTCCCTCTCTTTTTGATCACTGTATTTAAGAGCTAAATTTATATCAACTTTTTTCTATTTATGTGGTTTTCGATTGTTACTGGTAAGCTGTCGAATCCAGGTCTATCTGAGCATAGATCACAGGGGGGAAAACAAAGGCGAAACAGCCATGGAGAATTCAGCAAATTTTGTTGGAATGGAACAAATGAGGACCTAAATTTTGTTGGAGTTATTTGACCAACTGCATCGAACTGGTGTTCTTCTGAACTTCTCTTAGCAATTCAAGAACATTAACGATAACCCTTAAGATAGTATTATCTATAAATTTGAGATTTTGTCAAATGAAGCTCAGTGTTGATCCTATACTTGTGACATTTTGCTTCGATTGTTGTCAAGATTTGAATACTTTAACGCTATGAATCCATTCCTTTCAGAACTACACGATTTAGGTGTAGAGTAAAAAAAAAAAACTGGTTCGACAAAATCTATATTGAGCTAGCCAGCTTGCATGAATATTGCCGTGAAACAAATGAAAAGTGCTCTGACCTCGCGTAGAGAATGCTTATAACAAGGCTGCAAATTACTCTTCATGTTTTTTTTTCATTTCTCTGTTGGATCATGCTGCTTGTAGTGGAAAAAATGACAGACAAGGGCTGGTGCAGGTTAGTGCCATGTTTGTGTTGTTGTTGTTGACAAGGGAGAGGGCCGGCCAGCTCCACCAACCACAGCCTATGCTCAAGGCGTTTGCCTGGTTTGGTAGTTTTGGAAATGCAATGGCTGTCTTGACTGGGAGCTGTGCTCGTATTCTTTTTGCTTCTTTATAATGTCAAATGATGTAGTTTTTGAGTGTCAGGTGCTTGCTTCTTTTAAAAGACATGGACTTTTGAATCACTTGGATTTTTTTTTTTATTGTTCTCTCTTTTTATATGTGAATTGTCAAGACTAAAAGTATTACTTTCAAGGATTATACCTATTACTGAAATACTTTTTATGATTGTCAAAAAGCTTATTTGATTAGAATACTGAAAAAAAAACCCTCATGATTTAGCTATCTAATTTATTGAATTCAAAATACTTTCATCTAATTCGCAACACAGCATGGGAAGATACCGGGAGATGACTGGTAGAAAAGCTAAAACGTAATGTAAAAATATTATCTGGATTCATACATTTTATTATTTTAATAGTTTTTTTTCTTTTAATTTCATCCTTTAATATTAAATTAACCAAGAATCGAGTTTTATGATTTTTTTTTATATATAATGTTTCTGGTTTCATAACCCAAGTCACGAGTTTGAAAAGTTAATATAGATTGAAATGATTTTATTTTTTGTTTTATTTATTTATTTTTCTTTTTAATTTCATCATTCAACATTATTTTTTTTTGTTAAAAAATTGGGTTTTGTAGTTTACTTCATTTTCTTTTTTCTTTTTTTATTAAGTTAGCCGGATTTCGTGACCTGAGCTGTGGATTTGACAGGTTAACTGAGATTAGCTCAACCCTTATTTCCTGTGTTACAGGTTTTTCATGCGATCTCAGGTTGACTTGAACCAATTTTCTTTTGCCCTTCATTCACCTAATTTTATCATTTTGTATTTAATTGCCTAAGAAATGAGCTGCATAAATTTTCTCCTTTTTGAAAAAGGTTTATTACCCAGGTTATCGTGATTACTTGTTGTTTTATTTGGTCAATTTGTTGTTGTTGTTGTCGTCGTCGTCTATTTTTTTTATCATCCATTTAAAATAAAATTAACTTATTTATTTTAATCAGGTCTATAACCCGAGTCATATTTTTCTTAATTCTTAAAAATGCGCGACAAATTAACAAAATTTTGTACAGAAAAAAATAACTTGGCCTAATGTCATATCGCGGGTCCACATATAGTATTAGCAACAGTGCATGCTATTGCAGGACACTTTAAAAATTTTATTTTTATTTAATTATATGATAATGAAAATAAATCTTTGTTAGAAAAAACAATACATGAAATTGTAGAAAAAATGTATTTTTTAGTTAAATTATCTTTTCTTATTCATGTATTTTTTCTTGTTTTGATGACAACACGTTTTTTTATTAGCAGCGCGGTTTATTAAATAAAAATTAAAAATCTTTGTAAAATTACAATGATTTGAATAAAAATATTTTTTTTTAAAAAATAATTACTCATGTATTATTTTTTTATAGCAAAAAAATGATTTATTTATTAGAAATATTGTTTTTTAAATAAAAACTTAGCATGATCGTGAAAGCAAGTTTCAATAAAAAACAAATTATGAATCAATTATTTTTATGCATATGTACAAAGAATTTAACAATAATAAATCCAATGCAGCTACATAAAAATAACAATATATATATATATTATTCTCATCGAATATTAATAATAGATTTTTTTAAAAAAAAATGTTGCATGGGTTAATATATAATTATTCATATAGTAAATTTTTAATATTACCATAAAATTTCTAATCTTCTTAAAAACCATAATTTTTTAAATATAATTTTAATAAGTTTATTTAAATAGAATTTTATTCTAAAATTAAAAAAGAAAAGCAAAAAGTATTATTGTCTATTTAACAAAAAGGCCGAACACATCTAGACTTACGTGTTTTTTTTTCTTAACATCATACACCCCATTTTATTTTTGTTTTAAATAAAACAAATGATGCTTCATCTTATGATTCAAATTTTGATCTTTTTTGATGGCTGAAAAGTCATGGTACGAGTTTTTGGTTTCTAAAAACTCAAATTTTAATTTATTTTAATATAAAAAATCTTGAAAGTACTATAAAAACCTTTATAAAATCATTTTCAATCTTAAAACACTATTAAATGAGTTTAAGCACAGAAAATCAATCCAAATCAAAATAAAATTCTTGGATCATGATATATATATTTTTTGATATTTGAAAAACAATCACTTTCATTTAACATCTCTATCTAAAATGACCAAACTAACACTAAGATTAGATTTTTTTATGATTGTAATATGGGCGACCATATACTTTCTCTTTCCTTTTTTTCTTTTAAATAACTTTATGTAACAACCCTAAAATTTCTAACAATTTATCTAGAATTCATTGAAAAAAAATTCAAAACTTTTTACTGAAATACTTTTTATAATTGTCAAGACTACAAGTATTACTTTCAAGGATTATACCTATTACTGAAATACTTTTTATAATTGTCAAAGCTTATTTGATTGGAATACTGAAAAAAAAAACTAATGATTTAGCTATCTAATTTATCCAATCCAAAATATAATATTTAATCCGCAACGCAACGCGGGAAGATAACTAGTAAAAAAGCTAAAACGAAATGTAAAAATATTGTGAGCATAGACACATTTTACTATTTATTACAACAATACAATTATTATTGTCATTTCTAAAAAAATCAATGACCTTAATGTTAATGATATTTTAATCTTTTCACAAGGCCTATTGATCATTATCTGATTGGTTACGGGTAGAATTTTCTATTTCATTTTTAAAGCATAATGGAATAACTAACTTACCCTTAAATACAATTAAAAAAATGGCGTATATGGTTTTTGTTTTTTGTTTTTTCACATTTTAATGCACGGTAAAATGTTTCAATTGCCCTTTAGAGCAAAATTTTGGAAGCTTGCGTGCATAAACTTTTTTTTTTTTGTTATTATCAACTTGAATGAGGGCAATTTGATATTTTAATAAATATAAAATATTATTTTAATAAAAAAAAAGTCGGTGCTTATAGCGCACATGCTAGCTTGGGAGGTGCTCTCAACCTTCTAACTGCGCGTGTGACATCTCCGGATAGTCAAAATCTTCCTTCCGCTGTGTCATTATAATCTTCACAATGTTTTCTTCCTAGTGGGGCGTGCACATGCCGGCAGTGGTGAGATGGTTTGTCGCCAACGGTCCTTTCCCCCCTTCTCTCTCTCACCCCTTTAAAAATCATACTAACCGATCAAAATTCTAAAGTTTTCCTCTTAGTTATTGATATTTCAACTTCAATTCTTATTTTTTTTTTTACTTTCAATTTTTGTTCTTGGTCCTTTTGTGAAAATTTTATTTGTTTTGAATTCCATCATTCAATCTCAATTCGTGATATATTATTTTTTTAAATATGGTCATTGTTCTTTTATTGTTTTTTTGTCCTTTAGTTAAATTAATTTTTCTTTTCAATTTCATAGTCCGGGAAATAATATGGTTTTCCTTTAATTTATTTTTATTTCAAATTTAATCATTATTATTTTAATTTCTATTTTAATTTTGGATCCTTTCTTATAATTGATTTTTTCTTCTTCTAATTTTATCCTTCAACATTTATTTAGTTGGGGATCGAGCTTCGTAATTTTTTCATATGTGGTGCTTTCGGTTTCATAACCCGGGTCACGAGTTTGAAAAGTTAATGTAGGATGACATCATTTTTTTTTACTTATTTTCCTTTTTAGTTTCATCATTCAACATTGTTTTTTTCTTTTTAAAAAATTGGTTTTTGTAGTTTACTTCATTTTTTTTTCTTTTCTTTTCTTTTTATCAGGTTAGTCGAATTTCGTGACCTGGACTGTGAGTTTGATAGGTTAACCGAGATTAACTCAGCTCTTATTTCCCGGGTTACAGGTTTTTCATGCTATCTCAAATTAACTTGAGTTGATTTTGTTTTGTCCTTTATTCACCTAATTTTATCTTTTCATATTTAATTGGCTAAGAAACGAGTTGTATAAAATTTTCCCTTTTTGAAAATGGTTTATTTCCCATGTTATCGTGATTACTTGTTTTGTTTATTTGGTCAATTTGTTGTCGTTTTCTATTTTTTTAATCATCTAATTAAAATAAAATCAATTTATTTGTCTCAATCAGGTTTATAACTCGAGTCATAGTTTTTTCTTAATTCTTTGAAATACACTTGCGGCAAATTAATATAATTTTGTACAGAAAAAAATAACTTGGCCCAGTAGCGTGTCACGGGTCCACGTCTAGTATTAGCAACAATGCATGCTGTCTCAGGACACTTTAAAAAATTATTTTTATTTAATTATATAACAATAAAAATAAATATTTGTAAGAAAAAACAATACATGAAATTGTAGAAAAAAATGTATTTTTTAGTTAAATTATCTTTTCTTATTCATGTATTTATTCTTGTTTTGATAAAAATGTCAATAAAAAAATGTATGTTTCATGAGATGATGTTTATTGAATAAAAATAATAAAAATTAAAAATCTTTGTAAAATTATAATGATTTGAATAAAAAGATAATATATATATATATATCATTTTGATCGTGAAAGCAAGTTTCAGTAGAAAAAAATGACCAAACTAATATTAAGATTAGATTTTTTAGTGATTGTAATGTGGACAATCATATACTTTCTCTCTCCTTTTTTTTTCCTTTTAAATAACTTTTTGTAACAACCCTAAAATTTCTAACAAATTATCTGGAATTCACAAAAAAAAAAAATTTACAAAAATTTTGGTAGGATTTCCCCTAATTTAATCTATCTCAAGTTATTGATAATATCAACACTGATTCCTAATAAACCATTTTCACAATTCAGCATTTTGATTTTACTCCAACATTTCACAATCAACAATATTTTACATTCCCTAACATATCAATTCAAGGAATAATCATGCTAATTAAATTAAAGAAAAACAATTATCTTTACAATTATACACATAATCACATATTATACATTTAATATTCCTCCTTCAATCATATTCAATCTTTTAAGTATTATGATTAAACAATTGATATTAACTAAGTGCTTATATATATCACCATTATGCTTGGAAAATAATTATACAACAGAGTACAAGCTAAATAAGCTAATCTATTAAGTTCATACATACACTACAAAATAATCTTTAAAATATATAGGAATTATTATTTTTTTGATTTGTTTTTACATGGCCAGATCTACTAGTAATAGGAGTAATCTCTAAGGTTACTAGGACTCGGGATATTGAGAAGAACCTGCATTATGATGATTTAAAATATAACCATGGTCAATTAGAGTAATTAAAATTTGCATTTATATATATTAGTTACTCACAAAGAAAATTTCAAATTTACAACTTATCTCCCGAGTACTAGTTACAAATCAATAATCCAAAATCTAAAATTGTCCACGCTAAAGGGCGTCAATTCCAAACCATGATAACTGGACCACCAATCATCCATTCATAGGGCATCAATTCCATACTAGGATAACTGGTCCATCAGTCGTCCATTCACAAAACAAATTATCATCGGAAAATTTATCACCATTGCGCAGAAAATTTCATTAATCGTGGAGATAATTTAAATATCTAAAGTTTTTTTTAAAAAATTCAAGGTATCAAACACTTACTCGGTGTTTGTGTTCTACTAGCTGAACTTATCTGCTGAGTGGTTCCTGTAACCTTGCCAAAGCTTATTTGATTGGAATAGTGAAAAAAAACCTCATGATTTAGCTATCTAATTTATTGAATCCAAAATGCTATATCGAATCTGCAACGCAGGGCAGAAAAATAACTAATAAAAAAGCTAAAACGGAATGTATAAATATTATGGGCATAGAATCATTTTACTATTTATTTTGACAATATAATTATTATTTTTTCCGTTTCTAAAAAAACCAATGATTTTGATGTTGAGGATATTTTAATCTTTTTACAAGGCTCATTGATCATTATCCGACTGGTTATGGATGAAATTTTCTATTTCATTTTTAAAGCACAATGGAATAACTAACTTACCCTTAAAAACAATTAAAAAAATGGCATATAGGGTTTTTTTTTTTATTTTTCATGTTTTAATGCACAACAAAATGATTCAATTGCCCTTTAAAGCAAAATTTTGAAAGCTTGCATACATAAACTTTATATATATATATATATATATATATATATATATATATATATTGTTATTATCAACTTGAATGAGGGCAATTTGGTATTTTAATAAATATAAAATATTATTTTAATAAAAAAAGTAGTCGGTGCTTGTATCGCACATGCCGGCTTGGGAGGTGCCTGCAACCTTCTAGCTGTGCATGTGACATCTTCAGACGGCCAAAATCTACCTTCCGTTGTGTGATTATAATCTTCACAATGTTTTCTTTATGGTGGGGCGTGCACATGTCGGCAGTGGTGAGACGATTTGTCGTCGGTGGTCCTTTCCCCCATTTTCTCTCTCACCCCTTTAAAAATCGTACTAACTGATCAAAATTCTAAAGTTTTACTCTTAATTATTGATATTTTAACTTTAGTTCTTATTTTTTTTTTATTTTTATTCTTGGCAATTTTGTGAAAATTTTATTTGTTTTGAATTATATCCTTTAATCCCAATTCGTGATATTTTTTTCAATATAGTCCTTGTTCTTTCAAAAAAATTTTTGTCCTTTAGTTAAATTAAATTTTCTTTTAAATTTCACCATCTAGTAAAAAATATGTGGTTTTCTTCTAATTTATTTTTATTTCAAATTTAATCCTTGTTCTTTTAATTGCTATTTTTGGTTTGGATCCTTTCGTATAATTAATTTTTTTTCTTTTAATTTCATCATTTAACATTTAATTAGTTGGAGATCGAGCTTTGTGATTTTTTCATATATGATGCTTCTGGTTGAATAACCAAGGTCACGGGTTTGAAAAGCTAATGTAGGTTGACATCATTTCATTTTTGTTTTTTTTTACTTATTTTCCTTTTTAGTTTTATCATTCGACATTGTTTTTTCTTAAAAAAATTACGTTTTGTAGTTTTCTTCATTTTCTTTTTTTTTTTTATCAGGTTAGCCGAATCTCGTGACCTGTGCTATAGGTTTGTTTTAATATAAAAAGACTTCAAAAGTACAATAGAAACCTTTATAAAATCATTTTCAATCTTAAAACACTATTTAATGAGTTTAAGAACCATAAATCCAATCCAAACCTTTTTTTTTATGATATTTGAAAAACAATATCATTTTCATTGAACTTCTCTATCTAAAATGACCAAAATGACACTAAGATTAGATTTTTTTGGTGGTTGTAACATGGACAACCATATACCTTCTCTCTCATTTTCTCTTTTAAATAACTTTCTCACTCCTTTGAAGAACTGAATGTGACAAAAATAAAATTTAGTGTCAAAATGTAAAGACCTAAACCATATAGACTAAGTTTGGAAAAAGTAAACTTCAAAGACCAAACTAATTTTTTTTTCACCAAGTTCAAAGCCTTTGTTTTTCTTGTTAATTTTGATCCTTGTTTTAATTTTTTAAATATAACCTAAAATTTTATTTTGTAATATGGACCTTTAATTTAATGTTAGATTATTTTATGAAACTTTGATTATGCTAAAGCGTGAAAATCATAACAAATCCTAAAATATAAAACCATGACAATATAACATGATATGATGAAATAAAAAAAATAAAATCAATGATCGTTTACTGTATAATTTTTTAAAGACCAAAACCAAACGAAAGAAAAGGTATCTTAAATTTCACTACAACAATCCAAAGTACTTGTTTGAGATAATAAAGAGTAAGTATAACAGTAACATTATATTTTTGTTTTAGTTTATTTGTAATTGTAATTATAATTATAATGTAATGTAATTGCATTTGTAATTATAATAAAAAGATCGCAATTGCGCTAAAAAGATAATTTGTATTATACGACACTAGCTACCATACAAACTTAGGTACTAAATCGCATTACACTAAACTCTTTGTTGACCGTTGAAGAATTTCTCCAAAGTCAAGTAAGGGTTTGTTTGGCGTAGCGGTGTAACCATCATTTTGCAAAATTTAATTAAATTTGTTTTTGTGTTTTTTTATTGTTTTGGAGTGCTGATATAAACAAAATTTAAAAATTGAAAACATATATTATTTTAATGAATTTTCAAATGAAAAGCATTTTGAAAAATAACTTCTATCACTATTTTTAAACACCCCTTAAGAGGAGTTTGGCATTGCAGTCTAATTATACTTGTAAGATCTCACATCGACGGGTGAGGATTTGGTAGCTGGCCTTATTATTAGTGCCGGTTGCTGACTTGTCAAACGTGTTTTGGGGCCATGCATGGTCACCAAGAATAAATCCATAAGGGTGGTAAGGCCCAAAACAGACAATATCTGGCAGGTTGGGGCGGACTGTGACATTTGGTATCAAAGTCGGCCTCACTAGCTGTCCGATTGTGCCAACGAGGTTGTCGGGCTCTTTAAGTGGGGTGGATTGTAAGATCCCACATCGGCAAGTAATGATTTAATAGTTGGCCTTATTAGTAGTGTTGGTTGTTGATTTGTCAAACGCGTTTTGGGGCCATGTGTAGTCACCAAGAATAAATCTGTGAGGATGGTAAGGCCCAAAACGGACAATATCTGGCAGGTTGGGTCGGATTGTGACAATACTTTTAAAATATTTTTTCTAGCTTTATGTCGTGCCCTCCTCGCAGGGGGGCACGACGTCACGACGACACTTTCTGGGCAATGTCCTAGAATGGTCTTTGGTTGGATAAGGGAGTCACCATCTAGTATTATGGTTATTATGAACTATAATTGGTCTTTAAGAGATTATATGCAAGAGATCGATTGTATAAAGAAAAGGTATTAGCACCCTTAGTCGTCCTACCTGAGTTAAGCTGCATTGTTTTTTTCTCTTTGTTTGTTATGATCTGATGATGCTTCTACTTCTATTTGTCCACACTAGCGGGTTTGTTACAATGAACAAACCCTAGTTTTCTAACTCAAGGACTTAATCTATAATGATAAAATGTCCTCAATTATTATTAAGGTTTTTTAGGATAAACTTGAAATTTTTATCTATCATGTCATTTTAAATAATATTTTGAATAAAATTCCTTGTAAATTTTTTATCCTTAAAATCAAGGTTTTTTAATTTGGGATTTGACAAACTTCATTTTAGTCTATTTTCTCCAAATTGCTTTCAATTACACCTCTAATTGCCTTCTAAACTTTTAATTTCATGAAATTCTACCATTGTCAAACTCAATTGTCAACTCTAAAGTTGACCGCCTGTTTCATTTTAGTATTTGGTTATGCAATTGTGAGTTTTTACTCTCAATTGATTAACAAGCATCAAATTTCTTAAATTTCACCCCTGATTTGATCAATTTCAACCCCTGTATTCACATACCATTTTTAGTTTGGTCTTTGATTTTGGATTTCTTCAATCAAGTCCCTAATTGCTCATCAAACTTTAGTATTTATGTAATTAAGCCCTTGATTTGATCAAATTGACTCTTTCAAAATTGCCCGACCCCTAGACTTTAATTTCTTCTAATTAAAGGCTAAGTTGACTTTAAAAATTATTTTTTCTTGCAATGAAGCCCTAAAAAAATTCAATTAAACCTTGAAAAATTCTAATTGAGTCCTTAAACACCAAAATTTGAATTTTGCTTCTTAAATTGAGTTTTCCTTGCCAATAAGGCCTTCATCAGTAAAAAATATACTGTCAAATTCTCAACTTTAAGTATTTTGATCCTCCTCAACCAGTCTTTGGTAATTTCTTGGGCGTTTCTGAGATGTTCTTCTTTTATATATATTAACATTTTTTCAATTTCTTATTATTTTCTTCTTTTTTTCATGTTTATGTGGGGCTCTAAAATGAATAACTACACTTTAAATTATTAATTTTTTTTTATGTTTTTGGATCTTTTTGATGTGCCGATGTCAAAAATAAATTTTGAAAATAAAAAAATATATTATTTTGATACATTTCTAACAAAAAAATACTTTGAAAAGCAACCTCTACTACACTCTCAAACATGCATGATGTAATAACTTCTATTTCTGAGTGCGTTTTAAAAATGCGTTTCACTTTAAAAAATATTGAATTAATATTTATTTTTAATATACTAACATTAAAAATGAAAAATAATTGATAAAAATAAATAAATTTAACATATTTTTAAGTAAAACAACTCTACACCACGACAACAATAAAAAGACAATAGAACTAAAAATACCTTAAACGAAACTAGTTATTTTCCCTATTTCGCCTCCTTTGGCGAAGCTCTCCTACACGCCACAACTTGTCATCTTATGGCATATAATTATTGCAAGATTTGTTTATTTTAGGAGGCTGGAGCTGTCGGGCGAGATTTTATTTTAGTCCCTGTAGTCTTATAAGTTTTTCATACATGTCCTTAACAAATTATAAACCTGCCTCTAAAAAATAAAGGAGAGGTATTCAATAATAACAAGCAACTGCTAATGCAATCTTGAATATGGATTTTATTTATTTTCTCATCAATGCATGCTAAAATCATAAAAAATAAAAAGAAGCTATTTATATGTATTAAATTTATATTATTTTATAAATGGTTTATTTTCACCCTTAATTCAGGTAAGATTCGTATTAGTTTTTGTGAAATTAGCATCTAAAATAGCAAGTAATATGCTGTTTTTTACAAGTTTCTTCTACCTTCAACTTTACTAGAACCAAATGTATAAGCATGTACACAATGGTATATTATTTCTAGTAGTATTTTAACTTGGTCCCTCTCAAATTTGGGTGGGGGGCTTTTTTTCACATAAGTCCCATTATGTACCGTGTTCCAAACAAGCATCGGGTAAAATTTGCATTTTTTTATATTTTTTTATCGTTTTAATGTGCTAGTATTAAAAATAATTTAAAAAAATAAAAAAATTATTTTAATATATTTTTAAATATAATGCACTTTAAAAACAACCACTATGTAATATTAAATATTTCAAATCAGAGAGTCGTAACTTGGACTCGTAGCAATTCAAAGCTGAGGTGGTAGATATTCTTTGTTCCATGACCCAGACAGACATGGAGGAGAGAGTAGGGCCCATCTAATTTGACATTTCTTTTGGGTTCAAAGGATAATTTTCTTACATCTTCTATCCCACGTACCCTTATGCTCCCTTAATTAGTTATAATTTTTAAGAGATTTCCATAAGGTTTATATATTTCTTTCGTCTTTTTAAGTTTTATTTTTTTTAATGCAACAAACTAATATGCTAATTGATGAGAAACGTTTTTTGAAAAATTAAGAAATAATTTTTGAATTTTTTTTTATCAATTTCATGTTATTTATAATTATTTTTTTTAGTTTTAACAAGTATAAAATATAAAAAGAT
>Ga0325404_1006090_pt1 | contig 12685 bp, 6 predicted proteins | sample PopdelMetagenome_18_FD_205664 | JGI IMG/M metagenome (GOLD analysis project Ga0325404, IMG submission 205664) | Populus deltoides microbial communities from Bellville, Georgia, United States - Xylem-Control-R1 | ecosystem: Host-associated > Plants > Phyllosphere > Stem > Wood/Secondary xylem... | reverse complement strand
TTTTACAGCTATAAAGAATCTAACATTTCCTAAGGCATTACATTCCCTTGAAAGCAAGGAATGTGATTCCTTCTAAAATGATGAGAATCACAATCCAAGGACAAGAAAATGTGTTTTAAGTTTAAATTATCCTATCATTAATATTTATTGAAACGGTATAATCCTTAATTAATTCTTACTAATAATAACATAATTTATTTATATATTATGTCTCTATGCCTTCAAAAATATTTAGTTAATATTTATTGTGCTTGATGGTTATAATTTTATTAAGTCAAATTTGTATTGTCTTCTTATAAAACAAATTTATTTTTTATATGCCAAAAATATAAATTTTTAGTTGCATCAATTTCAATATATTAGCTTTCAATACAGTAACATGTACTTTTATTGTACGATGTGTAAACAAAAGACCAATATTACTAATATTTTTGAATTTAGATTTTGTGAATTTTTAAGGCTAAATAGTAAATTTATTTATTTTTTTCATGAATTTTTAAAGATGAACCAAACACAAGAAATTTTCATTTTAACCGAACACAAATATCACATTCTCATCAATCAATGCCAAGAAAAATCTGAAAAGCTGAAGATAAGGAATGCAATTCCCTTCTAGAGTGATGAAAATTACAATCTAAAGGCAAGGGAATATGTTTTGGACTTAAATATGATTATTATTATTATTATTATTATTATTTATTGGACTAATATATATCTTTAATTTTTACTAATAATAAAACAATTATTTAGACATCTTTAATAAATAATTATTTTACTCTATAATTATAATTCTATCAAGTTAATTTTATATTTTTAAATTTTTATTTGAATCCATTTCAATATATTAGTTTTCGACAGTATTGATATCTAATTTTATGTGGATAATATTTAAATAAAAGGTAAATATTAATACTTTCAAATTTAGATATTATAAGTTTTAATGTTAAAATAGTAAATTTGTTTAAATTCTCCATGATTTCCTAAAAACAAATCCAATTTTTTAACTAAATAAACGAGAATGTTAATGTCATAATGTTTTTGTTCCTTTTTTACATCAATCTAGTCAGGCCGGGGGCTGGTTGGTAACACTTAGTGGGGTAGGTGAAGATTTCAATTAGTGGGGTAGGTAAAGAGATTGTCAGGTTTATCTAGCATCAATGCACAAATAAGGACCTAATTGCAATCATAAAAGGAGTTCAGGGATAATTGTGAAACGATACATCTGTTTGTTCTCGAGGCATAAAGATCGAACCAGAAGCCACGTTCCACTCGGCTGCAAAAGCATCGGTGCCTGCAAAACGATGTTACATGTATATATTGAATCAACAAAAAGCATCGAAAAACAAGGAATTTTCTTCTAGCTTTATGTGATGCTCCATGGGAACCCTAGTCTATTCATACCTTTGCTTGGTCCCCGAATGTAGTAACTTTAGATAAACCAGCTAGCATCGCTTTAAAACCTTGATTTCTAAATTATTCCAAAGGGATGTACGTTCAAGAGGTCGATTCTATCAAAAGGTATGTAGTGTGTATATGTTTTGAAATATGATAAATATTCCGTTTCAAAGTGTTTTATTTTTAAAATATATTTAAATAATATATTTTATAAGACAGAGAAAGAGGCGATAGTCAAATTCCAGTATAAAAAAAAAAGTTGTCGTTAATGATGATTCCGACCATAAAAATAGTTGAAATCGATGTGAATAGGTTCTATTTCATGAGAGGAGTTTTACCTAGGTGTTTTTTTTTCTTTCTTCTTGCCTAAGAAGACAGATATGACCGCATGAATATTTTTTTGTTCAAGTTAATTTAAGTTCTTTTGCTATTTTTGGGTTTTTATGACCATGGATAGCTTTATATAGATTATTATAATGTTTTTTAAGTGTTTCAGATCAAAAATTGATTTTAAAGAAAAAAACTGAGGCCCTATTTTTTTAGAGATCTCTGATCACTTGATTCTGTAGAAAGCAAAAGACATATCGTCTTTTATCTTTTTTTAAAAAAAAAAGCCATAAAAAAAATAAAGACAGGTAGGCTAGGGCATAAGCGTTTGGGCTATTTATTTTTTAATTCCCAGGCACATTGGGCCACCATACCCACGTGCTTGGGCTTCTTTTAGTCTCTTTTTTTTTTATTTTATATTTGGGTTAAAAAATCATTGAATCCAATTAAGTTCATGAAATAGGTCACAAGTTTAATAGGTTAATCCGCAACATCTGAGATATTATTTCTTTTTCTTTTTTTTGTTTAATTCTTTTTTAGTCCCTCAATTCTTTTTAAAAAAATATATAATTTTATCCTTTGTTATTGATGATCTATTTTTTTTTTTTAAATTTGATTCAAACCTAAAATAATACAATTTCACCCTTTATTATTAATGATCTACTTTTCTATCTCGGTCCCACGTGCATATCACGTTTTTTTTTTACTTTACAAAAAATGTTTCATACAAAAAAATTATCATGCGCTTTATTGTTGTAATATTAAATGAAAAATAATCTTAGGGATAAAAAAAATTATTGAATCTAATAATGTGCATTACTTGCTCGCGAGTTTGCTTGGTTGACTGAGTTCATTTAGGTTTTTTAATTAAATATTTTTTTTACCGATTTTATCCTTCAATAATGAATTAATTCGGTATTGAGCTTTCCAAATTTTTTTTCAAGATTATCCAAATGAATTTCACAAATGAGCCTAGGTTAACCTAGGTAGTTCAAATGTTTTTCCATTACAATATTAGATACAAATATCATTCAAATTACTTGGTTAAATTTTGTTTCTTGTTTTAGGAGAAACGTCATCAATGCCTAGACATTTTCTTCTGCATTTAAAATTCTTTTTGCTCTGACCCATCGCATAGCGTGGGCCAATCAACTAGTAAAACTAAGGGGTGTGGCGTTTTCATTTTTCACCAAGACAAAAAAAAATTATGGATTTTAATAGTGTTCCATCATGTTTTCTCAATTTTTTTTCCTTTGCCGTCGCATTTATTTATGATTAAACTTGGTGAGTTTTTTGGATGCTTGTGTTGGGGGATTTTACGGTGTCAAAAAAAGACCTTTGTGGCTCAGTTGGTAATGGTTTGACAAAATTATATGAAATTTTATTTATTTAAAATAATTAAAGCATAAGGAATTGATTTTTTTTCAGTTTAATCCTTTATATTGAGTTTATTTATGATTAGATTTAATAGTTTTTTTTTGTTGCCTAGATATAGGGATAAAAAATATTATATCAAGCAATTGATGCATAATTTTACAAAATAAAAATTAATTTTATTTATCTAAAATAATTAAGGCTTGAGGGATCTTGAAATGTTTTAGAAAACCTTAGCCTTCAAATTTGAAGCTGAAACAAAATCAGAGAAGAAATTGAATGGGCAATGGGGGAATTGATTGCATATGTAATGCATGCGCGATCACAAGGAGATTTGCCATGTAATTGAGGCATATGCGTCCTTCTCCAACCTCAAAAGGTGGTGTTCTGCTATGTTATTTGAATCATCTCAACAAGAGCTATAGGTTGAGGGGGCACGTGGCGGATTATAGGTTGTGTGTCATCAACTTCCCACTCTCTTTTTTCTCGCTTGACATCGTGTTTCATGTCATGCTTTTTCAATTTTCTCTTATGTCAATTTTTTTTCTTTTGATTTCTATTTGTTTTTTCTTTGGGCCTTTTCTTATTGAATTATTTTTACAATATCATTATTCGACATTAGATTGATTAGGGATTGTGCTTTATTTTTTTTATTTGCTATGTATGGGGTAATCTTGATTTTATAACTCGGGTTGTGGGTTTGGTAAGTTAACTCATGTTGACTTGGATCGTTTCTTTTGGGTAGTCTGTCATCAGCATCATGTTTTCCCTTCCTCTCTTTTTTATCTCTCTTCACCTTGGGTTTCATGCCATTTTACATCAATTTTCTTTTATGTCAATTTTGGTCTTTATTTTTTTTATTGCTATTTATTTTTTCTTTGGGTTATTTTTTTATTTAATTACTTTCAATCTCATCTTTCAGTATTAAATTGATTGAGAATTAAGCTTCTTAATTATTATTTTTTCAAATTGTTCTCTATATGGGGTATTTCTGGTCTCATGACTTAGATAACAAGTTTGGAAGGTTGACTTTGATCATTTCTTTTTAGAGTTCTTTTTAATTTTTTTTCTCAATTTCATCCTAAAACATTTTGTTAGTTGGGAATTGGATTTTGTAATTTTTTTCATTTTTTTTCTAATGAGTTATCTTGGTTTCATGATCTTGGTCGTAGATTTTACAGGTTAACCCGGGTTGCCTCAAGTTTTTTTTTTAATTTATCATTCTTTTAGATTGATTTTTTTCAACCTTACGCTTCAACATTCTGTTGGTTTAGGAACTGGCTCTGAATCTTTTTTAGTTTTGTTTTTTATAGGTTTATCCTGTTTTCATAACTCGAGTCACAGGTCTGACAAGTTTACTCAGATTGACTCAAGTTGTCCTTCTTTTACTTTATTTTTATATTTTTTCTCATTTTTGTCCTATGACATTAAGTTGATTGGGAATTAAGTTTCATAGTTTATTTTGATTTGTTTTCTATAAGATTATCATGGTCTCATCACTCAGGTTATGAATTTTACAGGTTAACCATGGTTGACTCAGATCGATCCAATGTATCATCGTCTCAATATTTTTAAAAATATATATCATTCAACATATCACAAACTCAATATCTAAAAAGATATCATTCAATATGCATTAGGTTTTGAGATCGTGATTAGATATTTTTATTGCTAGAAAACAAATTAATAATGCTTTTATGTTTTTTTATATTAAAAAAATTAATAGCGAAGGCCAAGAATCTAACTGATGAAAGGCTATTATGCCACTACCTTTCAAATTGTGGGACAAAACAATTCAACGGTTTCTTCTTCTTTTTCTTCTTCTGAAAACATATAGATCGAACCTACAACCTTCTAAATAAGGCAAGAAACCAAGTTCCACCCAGCTACAAAACCGTTGAGCCTGCAAAACGATGTTAGATGCATAGTTTTGAAATTTGGCCTAGCCCAGCGGGTCAACCCGGGGTTGGAACCGGGCTGGTTGAAGAAAAAATAGAGAAAGAAAAAAACTAGTGTGACCCGGTTAACCTGGTGACTCGGTTGACCAGACAAGACCCAATAAAAAACCAGGTTGCAACCCATTGACTTTTAAATTTTTTTTTTACTAAAATAACATCGTTTTGATTTTGAAAAAATTGACCCGGATGACCCGATCAAAACCCGAAACTCGGGTCTTAGACCGGATCAGGTCTGAAAACTATGGTTACATGTGCATCTGCAAAGTCAACAAAAAGCATGGAAATACAAGGAATGTTCTTCTAGCTTTATGTTATGCTCCATGGGAACCCTAGTCTATTCATGCTTTTGCAAGAAGCAACGTTCCCCTCATTAAAAAACCAACGGTGCCTGCAAAACGCTGATGCATCTATTGATTGAATCAACAAAAAGCATGAAAACCAAAGAATGTTTTCTAGCTTTTTGTGATGCTCCGAGTATATTCATACTTTTGCTTGGTCCACACATTCTTGTAGCGCTATATCAACCTTTTGTTTGCTTACCATTGCAAGATGGAAGAGGGTGGATGGTGACTTCCGCACCTATTCTGGTTATGGTGGGCATGGCTAATGCTCTAGAAATGGAAAGGAACTGGATCCTTTTGAATCTTTCTTACCAATTGGACACTTTGTGCTTGGGTCGTTACTTGTTAAAGCATAATTTGGGCTACTTATATTTCTTATAAATTGGCTTTCTTATGGGGGTAGCCAGTGATGTAATTTTTTTGGATTGTTTTTATATGGGTTTTTTGTAGTCTAAACCCATTTGAATATGCTAGATTGTCTCCTTCTTCTTTTATTATTATTATTATTATTATTATTTATTTTCATGGGAGCTAGTTTCTTCTTTTAAAATGGTTTGTGCTGTTGATAATTTGAAATTACAGGTACTTGCTTTTTATTAAAATTTAATTTTTTATTTTAAGTTAATTTTTTTAGTGTTTTTAAATTATTTTAATATACTAATATCAAAAATAATTTTTTAAAAAATATTATGTTAATACATGTTAAAAAAAAATTACCCTAACATTATTTTAATAAAAGTGCGCTCATTATTGAAAAAAAAAACTAAAAAACAAGCTTGCAAATTTTTCTTTCAAGTACAAAAGTATGCTAGTCCATGCAAAACCTGTAAATTTGGGCCTTTTGAAGCTTTTGATTTCGTTTTTAGGCGCTAATAGAATTAAATGTCATCAAAGATATCGCCCATTCAACTCCAATTATATAGTTTTGATGCGTGGAAACTAGTTTAAAACATTTTTACAGCTAGAATAAATAAGAAATAAAAGATATATTTAACATAATATTTTAGATAATGATTTTGTTTTACCAATAAAAACTTATATGGATTAATTATTTTTTTATAAGTTTAATAAACTAGCGTAAAATGAACGCTTTAAGATCGTTTACAGGATTAATGTGTAAATTAATTCAAGGATTCTTTACAGTCGATTTAAAGAAGAAGAAGACCACAATGAAGGGGATTCTCTGTTCAGTATTGGTACATACGTTAAAATTAAATGTTCTTTTTTATTATTTATTTAGATCAAGCTAAAAATACTTTTGCTGGATGAGCCTCCATCTTTCCGATTCAATCACGAAAAGGTAACCTGCAAGAATTTTGGAGTTGCATTATATAAAAATTAACACTACCAGAAACCAGGACGATAGAGATTAACTGGCAAGAATAACCTAGAAAATAGCAAGTAAATAAACTACTATGTCATTATCAGTTCGAAGTTGTTTGGATTTATGTAGTTATAATGTGTTTGAATGAGTCGTGAAACCGCAAGAAAAAATGAGATTAAATATGATTTATTGCTTGGTGCCCATATATGATGGTTGTAAGAACTAGTGAATGAAAACAGAAAATATTTGCATGAAAATGAGTGTGACAAGCCAACCCTAGTGTAAGAAACGCGCAAGGGCTGTCACAGTCCCGACAAGGATCAGCTGAGCTCATGCTCCTGGTATTGGTCACCAGAGAATCTGATGACTTGTCTGGTTCGAGCAAATGCCTTTGGCCTGCTGATAAATTCATCACCTGCCAAATAAAAACTGAGCTCAAAATTGAGAGTGTGTGACAAGAAGGGACTGAAAATTCGTAAGAGATCTCGTAGTCTCACTTGCTGCTTCAATCGCCGGTTCTCTTCTACTAATTGCACCCCCTACAAATTAACCAAAACTAATATGAAATTGAATAGACAGTGACCATGGTAATCATTTGATAATCCAAGAAGTATGGTAATAATATCAGTTTATGCTCACCATATACATGGCCGTGTTTGATTTTATTGATTCATGATTAAGTTTTGAATCTTAATTTATAATTTTTATGAATTTTTGCACGAATATCCTGAAAATGTTTGAAGTAAGGAATGTGACCTCGTTCTTGAGAGTATTGATCTCATTTATAATTTTACCCCCCTGGAGCAAATAGAAGTTGAAACATGTGTTAGGTATTGTAAAGAGTTTTCAGCATACATATCTCCTGAATCAAGACAAGAAAAGACTACACAAACCTTTTCTTCCACGACGCGGCACAAGCTTGTTTCAATTAATTTTTCTAATTTATGTAGTTCTTCCAAGTTCAATCCTTGTAGGTCTTCTCCCCTCATCTGGCTGTCATCAATGGATCATTATATGTCTCAGCATTGCAAATAGGAATGTTCATCTATTGTGGCAGCAAGTATTAGTCATGTAAGTTTACCTCAGTTCACGGGTTTTCTCGGCTATTTCTTTGTTCAGCGTGGCAAACACAGCACCATCAGGCTAAAAGGATAAAAGAATATTGCCTTTATTTAATGCATAAACATGCTATCTTATGGAATTTAATAATGTTAGATTATTGAAATGAGATCTCCTCCTTCTTCAACTTGGTTCAAAGTTTCTGAATCAGATTATCTAGCGTAAAGTTGCAAGCCCTCATCCATTTTACGAGTTCAAACTATAAAATCAATATCACATCCTATTTCAATTTCAAAGTCCTGAGACTAAGTCATAAGGGCATGATTTGGATAAAGAACTTGAGCATGAATCACACTTATTATCTTAAATTGTTATAAAAACACTATAGCATGCAAATAGACTTCCGATCTAAGTCAACATATGTTAGAGACGCAGCAAAACAAATTATACATCTCTTCAACAATAAAAACAGATATATTTGAGTGAAAGAAAAGCTAGTGTAAGATAACCAATTCACCCAAAATGCTTATGTTGTTAGGCTTGAAATTTATATTATTCTCTAACACGCTCACTCAAGCGAAAGTCATTTAGACTTGAAATTTGAATAAATCCACACTACCTTGTGCTTAATTTTTAACAAATAAATAGGGATGGTGAGATTTAAACTCGTGACCGCTTGGTCATCAAGACTCTGATACCATGTCAAAAAACCAATTCAACCTGCTAGGAAAATAATTTAATGGAAAATAATGAGAAAACAAAGAAAAACTAGTTATAATAAAATCTAGTCATGCACTTATTATTCAATCCACCGTGGGTCAGCAAGCAAAAAAGAAAAGAATTGTTGTTTACCCTTTATTCATTTCTTCCTCTGATATGAAGAGCAATCTTCATATGGGTACAAATTCAAAAACTTGGTAAGCTAAAATATGAAAACTAATTACCTGCAGCTCAAGAGATGGTTGACCGAACATGTCGATGTTCTTTGGATGTAGATTACGCTTTTCAATCACTTGCCCCATGCTTAAAGAACAAAAGGCAGGCCAAGTCATTTCTTGAATTATTGATTATGAAGATTAGGCAAAAACTAGCTATTTATTGTTAGAGAAATTAATTGCTAGCTACTTGGACTGTTCCAGGTATTATTTTAGAAAATACCCTCTCTTTTCTAATTATTTCTAATTATAAGTATGTTCTTTTTACAATAATAAATAGAAAAATATCAATTGAAAGGTAACTATCTCTTGTAAATAAAATCTCAGATGATGCACAAGCCAAGGGAAACACCCTGGCTTGAAGGAGTGATAGACTCATAATGGTTAAGGCAGGGTGATCATCAATATTTTTCCTTTTTTCATTATTATTTATTTATTTTGTAAGCATAGTGACAAAAAGGCTCACCAAGAGGAAAGGGTGGAAAAAAATTGTTGCTCCTACATATTTTACAACAGCAAACTACCAACCCTAGAAAGAAGGGCTAGCCAAAAACTTGGAAAATCCAAAAGGGAAAACAAAGTCCAAATAGAAAATGAAAAGACTAGACATAGTGTCAACAGCAACGAAGATTGCATGAAAGACACGATTTAACTAGAATTGCGACAGTAGAAAATTGAGGATGCGGAGAGAAAGGTTAGCTAGTCAAGTTAGATAAAGCAAAGCAAGAGAGATAACTTAACACAGACCAAACAGCAGCATCTACACAAACGTAAGAATGATCGTTCCAGGAGCCAAAGGACAGAAAAAGAATCCGAGATTGGAGACACAACAACAACAAATATCAATAGCAAAATACCCTACAGATGAAGCTAGAAACGGAGGCTGGCCAAGATACACAAAAAAACCCCACAAATAGCAGAAAACAAGAAGAAGTAAGAATTCCATATGAAGTCAAGGGAGGAGAGGGGAATCCATGGTCATGATAAGACCAGCAAAAAGAAAAGCACCTTCACTTTACCAGATAATTACCAGGGAGAGGAAACTGAGACTGACTAATCAAAAGCAAGCAGAAATTGTATCTACCAAAACCAGCCGCACCAACTCTACAAGTCAACTATTAACTCTACCAGACCACAGACTAATTACACAACAGGCAGAAAGCATGGCTGGACAACAAAGTACAAGATCATCTACAAGATGCCTCCTAGCTAGTTATGATCCATGCGTAATTGATGAATCTTCTAAAGGCAAACCTAAACAACTAGCATCAGAAAATCTTGAATGGTAATGTGAAATTTATCTCAAGTGTCAAATATTGAGTAAACCCTAATATTGGATGCAACATCAATAACAAATCCTACAAGAAGCTTACAGTGGTAACTTGATCTAACAGTAACAAACCCTAATCCATCCTTGCAAGCAAGTATGAAATGTTCATTAACTATACTTGTTGACCTCACCAAAAAGAAAAGAAAAGAGTAGCTTAAAATAACAAGAAAAATCTCATGTCTTATACTTTTTTAAGATAAATTATTTAATAGTACATTTTCCATATCTTTATATTTAACTTGAAAGTTTAGTTCTAATTTTTATACAGAATGTGAAATTATTTCTGGATTTTCCAAACCGATCCAAGGGTGGACATATATGCATGCATGAGAAAGGGGCAATTTTCCCCTTAGATTTTTCAAATATTCATAGTCTACGAAATTATCCTTTACATGGGCTATTTTGTAATTATTTCAAATTCATTTTCGATTCAGTGGTTATTAGAGTAATTCTTTGCACCCTTACTCCAAATTCTAACTTTGCATGTGTGCTAAACCAAATAATTCATTAATCAGATACTAAAAATCAAGTTAAAACTTTAATTTTCATACTAAATGTGAATTACTTTTTTTTTTTTTTTTTGCAGAATGGAAATGCATTCTCTGTTTTGAAGAAAAACAACATATTAAGGGAAAATGTTTATTGAAATTGATTGATTGTTGGGATAAACACCGACAAGTTTATTTTTGAAAGATAAATGGCCAATAAGTTCTATAATATTTTTGTTAGACCAATTAGTTCAGTTTTCAGATTTCTCTTTAAGGTAAGTTTATGTCTTATTATATTTTCATATAAAATTCTAAAAATAGATTAAAAAAAAATTATGTCCTTTTTCATCTTAGAAAACACTTCCCAACAAGTTTTATTAAGTAATTTGTTTTTCAAATGGTAATTTTTTTAATAAATATAAATTTTCTTGAAAGATAAACTATAAAAATAAATTTATAGATCTTAAGAGTTTACCACAGAACTAGAACTAATTGGTAATTTGTCTTTTTAAAATAACTTATATATACTTTTATCTTAGTTGTTTCATTATTATTTTATTCACTTAGTTGTTACCAAATGCTAGATGGACTCAACATTTTATGATTAAAACTCCATTTCTTAAAAAACAATAAAAAAATTAGCGCGTGCTGGGCACGCATCAAGGCATCGACCACCTTGTCATCTTTGGACAGCGCGTGCGGTTGATTCCGACTACTAAAAATATCATTCTAGGATGTCATTAGATTCATCTCGGTGTCTCCTCCTTGTTAAGGTGGCGTGTGTAGAAAATGAAACTCTGGTTTGGCTTCTGCGGACATTTCTTTTTTTGTCCTTTCTCTCCCTCGATTCTTGCACCCTACCCTGTAATTTTCAAATCAGCCCCTTAGCTTCTCTATGTTTTCATTCTTTTTCCTGATCTTTTGGTTAATATTTGTTTTATTTCAAGTAAATTGTAAAAATCAAAATTTGCTTCAATTTTTTCCTCGTTTGATTTTTTTTTTACTTCTCTTTGTTTTTTATTTAGTCCTTGATTTTTTTGTTAATATTTCTTTTATTTGAAATAACTTATGAAAATTGAAGTTTGTTTCAATTTCATCCTCATTTGATTTTTAAAAGTTTTCTTATTGATTCCTCGGTCTTTTAATTGTTATTTATGTCGTCTGTTATAGTGAAACTTTTTTGGAAATTTCACTCTCGATCATTTTTTTTCCTATTAGATTTTATCCTTGTTTTTTTAATTTTTTTTTTCTTTGCTAAATTTTTTAGTTCGTTTTTTTTTACACTCAATTTATCTTTCAACATTGAGTTGATTTGAATTTAAACTTCTTAGTCAACCCTATTTTGCAATTTCACGGATTCCAATTTGAAAAATTAACTCCGATTAGGGATGTTCGCTAGGGGTTGCTATTTTAGATTTTATCCTTCTATTTTTATTTTATTGGAAAGTAAGCTCATTGACTTTATATATGCTTTTTACATCCTTTGTATTTTTATTTGATTGGGTTATCTGGGTCTTTTTATGTTTTGTTTTTTTAAAATATATTTTCTCAAAATAGTTTTTCTTTAATTAAATAGAATTGATTGATTGAATATAAACGAATACTCATTTCATTGTGTTTTGTTCAGTTTGCTTTTACATAACATTGCTTTAGCGAACCATGCAACTTCTTTCAATGTTGTCTTGCATCCTTTTGCAATTGAGTTTAAACCAACTCAGCAAGCTTCTTTGATTGTGGGTGTGATGTCCACAGTCGAGTGATTAACTTTTTTTTTTTTTTCCTCTCCTTCCAGGTATCATATATTTTTTTATTTATTATTAACAGGAATTTTTATACGGTTCGTGTCTTACAGGATATTGGGTTACTCTTGCTTTTTTTCAAAACGCAATCGTAGTACGGGTTCCAGAACTCTAGTTCATCATTCTAGGCAGATGTAATCAATGCTCTTTGTCAAAGAATACATATAGGTGGTACTATATTAGCTTAGGGGCATTGAAGTTTCAGAATTTGACCTTGAATTTTCTGCAAAATGAAGGGCTTACCTAACCCAGTAGCCTATGCCCTAAATTTTATGAGCACGTCCTTATAGTAAGTTGTGGTTTCTAGGTGCATAGAAAATGGCAAAAACAGCTTAATGATATCAGTGGCTTTGGT
>Ga0325404_1006089_pt1 | contig 12687 bp, 7 predicted proteins | sample PopdelMetagenome_18_FD_205664 | JGI IMG/M metagenome (GOLD analysis project Ga0325404, IMG submission 205664) | Populus deltoides microbial communities from Bellville, Georgia, United States - Xylem-Control-R1 | ecosystem: Host-associated > Plants > Phyllosphere > Stem > Wood/Secondary xylem... | reverse complement strand
TCTAGATTGTTAAGAATTATTTATGTCATTTATGTAAAAAAATAAATAAATAGAAACATAGATATTAGAATTATATATAAAAAAAAAGAGAGAGAGAAAACATTGTTTATCCAAACATAATTCACTTAGACACAACTGTAAACAGTAATAGAATTTTCTTTTTCTTGGTCTTAAAAAAACCTGTACTGAGATAATTTTGTTGTTCTAAAATTAATTAGGGCAAGATGGATATTTTATGTTTAAATTGTTCAATAAATTTACATCATTGCCCTTAAAAAAAAAATTTAGCTTCTACTAGGGATTACTTTTATATTTTCATAGAAAAATGTATAGTGAAATAACTTATTTATCCTGGAATGGAAAAAATAACCAATGAAAGAGGCTTTCCATAATTTTAAATTTTTTTGCACAGTAAAAGACCTTGATATCTTTAATGTCAAATAATTTAGCCCCCGGATTAAATAGTATTTTTGTCATTTTATTGCTTGTTTTTTTTAATTAATAAGTTGAGGTGGGGTCATTTAAGTATTTTAATAAATAAAAAAATATGCTAGTACATGATGTGGGGCCGTCAATCGCTCTGCCATCTTAAGAGAATACGACTAATTCAAGGAGCCAAAATGCATCCCGGCATGTTTTCCATGAAAAAGCAATGTTTGCATAAATAAATTTGTTAGTTTGTCATCGACTACCATTCCTCTTTGTCAATCGCTCTGCCATCTTAAGACAGTGAATAAGACTAATTCAAGGGGCCAAAATGCATCCCGGCATGTTTTCCATGAAAAAAGCAATGTTTGCATAAATAAGTTTGTTGGTTTGTCATCGACTATCATTCCTCTTTTCTTCTCCTTTCTTTCCTTTCTCTTTCTTGGTCTTTGCGTTTGCCATATAATTTTTCATATCAACTATTAAGGGGGTATATGGGAGTGTGATAACTGTTGCTTTTGAAAATGTTTTTCACTTGAAAATGCATCAAAATAATATTTTTTTTATTTTTAAAAAATTATTTTTGATATCAGTAAATCAGAATGATCCAAAAACATAAAAAATTTAATTTTAAAAAAAATCAAATTTTATCCAACCTCTATTTGAAACGTAATACCAAACGTTCGAAACAAGGGCTAAACCTCTCTTTCTTTTTTATTTAATCCATGTTATTTTGTTATTATTTGCTTTATTTTCAATAATTTATAAAATAAAATTTTATTTTAATTTCATCTTTATTCAAGTTCTTGCTTTATCATATTTCGTCTCTATTTGTTAATTGTTATTTATAAAATCTGAGATTATTTTTTTATTTGAATTTTTTTCCTGATTTCACCCTTCATTATTTTTTTTCCATATTAGATTTCATCCTCATTATTTTTATTGTTTTTTTTCTTTGCAAAGTTTTTAAAATTGTTATTTTACTCGATTTCATCCTTTAACTTTTAATTTGTTTGGATTTTATCTTCTTGGTTAAGTCCGTGTTTAGGATTTTATGAGTTACAAGTTTTGAAAATTAACTCAACTTTAGGGGGTTCACTCGAGATTTATTTGTTTTGTTTGATATTTTTTAAGCTAATTTTTTTTATCCTTTAGTATTTATTTAATTGGAGATTAGGCTCTATTTTTTCCAACTTTTTGTGTCCTTTGTTTTTTAATTTGATTGGGTTCTCTTGGGTATTTTTAATTATTGGTTTTTATTAAGTTTATTTTTATAGATAAGTTTTAGTCTTGAGTTAAATAAAATTGATTGGTTGAATATAGGTGAATTATCACTCCTTTTTTTTGTTTTCTTTTTTACAGTGTTACTCTAGCAATCCATGTGACTTCTTTTAATGTCGTCATGCACTCCTTTACAATGGGGTTTGGACCGTCTCAACAAGGTCTTCTGGCATTGGGCATTATCCATGGTGGAATGACGGTGAGTCTCCATCAATCCTTTATTTCTTTTTATTTCATGTATAATATTGACAGCTTATTTGTTTTAATTAATTGTTACCAAAAAAATGTTGTATGGTTCATCTGTTATCGTTATCTATGGTTTAAATCAGACCATTACATTGCTCAATTTTATTGGATCCATCGGATTTTTCTTATTTCTTTACAAATATTACCATTGCTTAAACATTTATGTTGTGCATTAAAAAAAAAATGATAGGCTCGCACTGTAGCATAGGTCATAGGTCTAGTAAATCTTAAAAGAGAATTTCATGCCTTTTCTTATATAAATTCTTTCAAAATTATTAGAATACAAAACGAGTAGTCTATTTATAAAAGAAGAAAATGAGAATATTAAAAGACGCTAGAAAATTCAAATATCATGAAAATCCAAGAGACTAAACTCAAGAGTCATGGAAGTCCAATTATCTCTAATGGGTATTCAATATATATAATTACAAATTTTATAACAATTCCCCTTAAATGACCATGTACTAAAAATGTGTCTCATTAAAACTTTGCAAAGGAAAACCCAAAGGGAGAAAACATAAGTGAAGGAAAAATAGGACAATATTTTTGTTATTTTTGAATACTTCAGAATTCATCAAAAGGTTTTATATAAATACTTCAAGATTCAAAAAAATGCCAAATTGCCTCATTAAAACCTTGCAAAGTAAAATTTAATGGGAAAAAAACCTAAGCAAAGGAAAAGGAGTACAGTTTACATTGACTTCACCTCAAAAGTACATGTTTTATGATAAATCTTTAAAATAACGCATTCTAATATTTTGGACAAGTTTCTTAAATATTAAGGTTATTTTCTGCTAAATTATCATTTGACATGATTTGCTTGATATCAATTTTTTTTTTATTGAAGCTCATGAATATAAAAGAACTTTGGTGAGATATGCTTTATTTTGTCTCCTTTAATGTAGCCTCCTCTAAGCTGAGTGATGTAAACAACATTATATTCAAATAATATTATAAGACTATCATTAATGGTTGACAATCCATATTTTGTTTTTATGTGCTAGATAATTGACTTTAACCATATACATTCTCGACTTGCATTGTGGATTGTAATAATTTATAACTGATTTGATGAAGAAGCCATTAATATTTGTTTGACATATCTTCAAGAAATTATAGTACCTTCATAAGTAAATAGATAACTTGTTTATGTTATTTCTTTTATAGGAATTAAAATGATAACATGCATCTACATATCCAATCAATTGTGAATTTAATCCACTATAAAACAACCTCATTTTGGTTGTTTCGTAGAGATAGCTAAGTATATATTTGACCACATTACATGTCTTTTAATGGGATTGGAACTATTTCTTGCCAATAAATTAATTGCAAAAGCTATATTTGATCTTGTATAATTTGCAAGATACATAAGTGCACCAATAGCACTAAGATATGGTACTTCTAGACCAAGAATTCATCCATCCTTTTCTAGCAGTCGAAAAGGATCTTTCTTCGTATCAAGGGATTAAACAACCATAGGTGTACTCAAAGGATGATCATTGTCCATGTGAAAATGTTTAAGGGCCTTTTCTGTATATGTCGATTGATGGACAAATATTCCAATTGAGAGATGTTCAATCTGTAAACCAAGAATTTTTTTGTCTTTTCGAGATCTTTCATGTCAAATTCATCTTTCAAATAGGTTGCAGTTTTTGTGAGCTCTTAAAGAGTACCAATAAGATTTAAATCATTGACATATATTGCAACAATAACAAATTTGGACATGGTTTTCTTAATAAAAATGAATGGGAAAATATCATTATTCTCGAACCTTTTTTCTAGGAGATATTATTTAAAATGATTATACCATATCCGACCAAATTGCTTCAGTCCATATAAATTTTTTATAGTTTAATGGAACAGACACTTATAGGTTTATCATAAAAGGCTTCGGGCATTTTAAATCCTTCAAGGATTTTCATATGGATATCTTTCTCTAATGATTCATATAGACGTGCTATAACTACATCAATTAAACACATATCTAGAGTTCTAAGACTACTAAATCAATCAAAAATCTAAAAGTGATTGCATCCACAACTAGAGAATATGTTTTTTCATAATCAATGTCAGGTCTTTGTGAAAAATCAACAAAAATGCAACAAGTCATGCCTTGAATCGTACAATTTCATTGTTCTCATTTTGTTTTCTAACAAAAATCCACTTATATCCAATAGGCATAACACCTTTAGGTGTATGAACTATATGTTCAAATACTTCACGTTATGCAAGTGAGTTTAGCTCCATTTGGATTACTTCTTTCCACATTGATCAATCATTTATATATTAATATTTTTTATAGTTTATGGCTCAATTTCATCATCAATTTTAGTGATGCCAAAAGCAACCTTAAATACAAATACATCATTTATGACAATTTTATTTTGATCTAAAATCTTTATTGTATGAACATAGTTTAAGAAGATCTCATTATTTTCAGGTACCTGGATCTTTTCAGGAGATACCTCTTTAGGAGGTTTCTCTTTAAGATGATCAATATTAGAAGATGATTTGGACACAATATTTGTCATTGGTTTTATGGATAAAGACTTTTCAAGAGTACCATTATTTATTTGTTGTAATTTTTTTTTTCTAGGATTTTGTCCTTAGCACTAACAGGTTTTCCGCGCTTCAGGCATGGTATGGATTCATTTATTGCTATGTTGTCTTTTTATCCTTCAAGGATTGCAATTATGGATGGAGCATTTATAACTGGAATATGGGATATAACCATTTTTTTACTATTGGTGAAAACGTGTGACAATTGATTTGTAATATTTTGTAAATGAATTATCTTTTGAACTTTAAGCTCACATTGATTTGTTCTTGAATCAAAATAAGATAACTTCGGGTTATTTCAAGTAATTTCTTATCGTGCTTTAGGAATTAATATTTCTTCACCTAATGATGGGAAAATGTTCTCATCAATATGGTAGTCTTTAAAACGTGCCTTAAAAACATCATCAGTTAAAATATTTAAGGAATCTAATAATGATGGGAAAATGTTCTCATCAATATGATAGTCTTTAAAACGTGCCTAAAAAACATCATCAGTTAAAATATTTAAGGAATCTAATAATAGATGGAGAATTAAAACCAACATAAATTCTCATTCTACGTTGTGGACTCATTTTAGTCATTTATAAAGGTGTTATAGGCACAAATACTACACAACTAAAAGTTCATAGATGAAATATATTTAGTGGTATACCAAAATCAAGTTGCAAAAGAGAATATTTATGGTATGCACCTGGTCTAATTCTAACCAATGATGTAACATGTAATATAACATGTCCACAAATAGATGTAGGTAATTATGGTTTCATAAGTAATGGTCTAGCAATTAATTGAAGTAGTTTTATAATTGATTCTGCTGGACCATTTTGAGTATATACATGAGCAACTGAATGTTCAACATCAATTCCAATAGAAATGCAAAAATTATTAAATTCTTGAGAAGTAAACTCACGAGCATTGTCCAGTCAAATTATCTTAATTGGATAATCAGGAAATTGCGTCTGTAGTCTAATATAATATGTGATATTAATCTAGCAAATGCAACATTTCAACTAAAACTAAACAAATATGTGACCATTTACTTGATGCATCAATCAATGCCATAAAATATCTAAAAGGTTTGCATGGCGGATGAATAGGTCCTTAATAGATCTCATTGAATTCTCCTAAGAAAAGATGGTGATTCTATAAAAACCTTTGATGGAGATGGTTTGGTCATTAATTTACTTTGAGAATATGGAGCGCATGGATTTTCACTTGGTAAAAGAATTGTTAAGTTCTTTAAAGGATGCTCATGTGAATTTTCAATAATTTATCGCATCATTATTGATCCAAATATCTAAGTTGATCATGCCAAATAATAAATATTTTTAGGTCGGAACACATCTAATGTATCACAACGTTTTTTTAATAGATTTCAGATTGTATAATAAATTCCAAAAGAGAAAGCATGTAATTTTTCAAGTACAAGCTTCTGGCCTAAAATACATGAAATAATATAAAGATATTCTTCTTTTTTTCATCTATTATTTCAATATAATAACCATCAGCACGTGTATATTTAAAATTGGGTAATTTTTTTTGGACTCAAGTGAATATAATACATATTTGATGCCTAGTTTTGTGTTATTTGGTAACAAAATATTAGCTCTTTTGAAGTTTTTAATCATGTCTACTGAACCTGATATTATAATAACATTAGCATTGGTTAATGTCAAATATTAAAAGTATTTATTTTTCTTAAGAATTATGTGTATTATTGCATTGTCTGCTAGACATAAATATTCATCATGAAAAGTCATGTCTCTATTCAAAATATAATTAAATTTTATTATTTAATTGAGATAAAATTGACATTGTTTATTGAAAATACAATAAAATAAATATCCTAATACAAATATATAAAAAATATTAATCATCCCCAAGGATCCCACCACTAAGCATGTTTTTTTTTTTTGTCTTATATGGGTTTTTAAGAAATCAAAAATATCAAGATAAACATTATGATCTTTATAATCATCTTTATGAATAAAATTAGTCTCAACTGCATTTTATTTTAAAGAGGCTTGATATAAATCTATAAGATGTTTTGGCGTGCAACAAGTACATGACCAATAACCATGCATACCACACATATGACATTTATCTTCATATTTATACAAATCCCTCCCTTTTTCTTGTTTGGGCTTATGGTGTCTCCATTTCTAGTGATATGATGAGTTGTTTTTTGAAGGTTATCTCTTCTCCTTTTCCATTTATTATTTTTATATATATACCCTCATTCTTTTTTATCTTTTAGACAAGGATTCCATTCACTTCAGGGAATGGTTTAGAACATGTGAGATGGGATTGATAATTTTTCATTAAGAGCTCGTTATTTTGTTCAACCACAATAAAACATGATTCTGAGCACCTCTTTAAATTATGTTCTCTATATTGTTGTTGTAAGACAATATTTGAGGCATAAAAAGTATATAATGTTTTATCTAACATTTGGTCTTCTATGATATTTTTACTACATAATTTCAGCTGAGGTAATTTTAGAAAGAATAGAATTATATTTATTGACTGATTTAAAATCTTGTAACCTCGGGTGCAACCAATCATAACAAGCTTGAGAAAGTATGGTAAACTTATGGTGGTTATATTTTTCTTTTAGATTTTTCCACTTAACAAAAGGATATTTTATTATGAAATATTCAACTTTCAATCCTTTATGGAGATGGTGGCGAATGAAAATCATTGCTTTTGCACAATCCTACAAGGATGCACTATTTTTTTCTTTGATGGTTTCTCCAAGATTCATGGCTTTCAGATGAATCTTAGTGTCAAGAGTCCATGACAAATAATTATTCTCAGATATATTAAAAGCGGTAAATTCAAGTTTTGTCATATTCGTCATTATTTATATATAAAAAAGAAAATAACTTATTAAATAAAATCATGAATGTAAAAGGAAAAAAAAATCAGTCTTTTAAGACTGTTATTTATTTAATTCCTTAGAAATACTAGTTCTTCAAGAACTATATTTAATTTATTTAATTTTTCAGGAACTTACAATACTAGTTCTTCAAGAACTTCAAATCTTGATTCATAAAAAGGACAAAAAGAATTGCCAAAATAAGTTATAGAATCAAATATATTCCATAAAGTATGAACAATAATAAAAAGAAAAAAAATAAAATTGATAAAAGCCACGTAACATAGGAGTTTATGCATGTCAAGATTTCACTATAAACTAGAGTGATCGTGCTAATAATATCTTAAAAATAAAGAACAAATAAGAACATGGATATTCAGAATAAGTCCCAAAAGAGAATTTTATACATTTTCTTATAGAAACTGTTTTAAATTCATTAAAATAGAAGATAAGTAGTCTATTTATAAGAGAAGAAAATAAAAACATTAAAAAACATTAGGAAACTCAAATGTCATAGAAATTCAAGAAACTACACCCAAAAGTCATGGAAGTTTAAGAGACTTTAATGGGTATTCAATATACATAATTACAGATTTTCTAACAATTTGAATTTTGTCCTCAAATTATTATCATATCATTTTTCTTTGGTTTTGCTTGGAATTCATTTCATTATATCTAATTTACTTGCTCGTGTTTGATAATAAGAATAATAGAAAATGAATTAACATATAACATATATAGGGCGTGATTTTTTCACTGTAGCATTAGATATTTTATTGTGGATTACTATAGTAAAATTATTATTTTACCATTGGGTGGGAAATGAGAGACTTACTGGTGGGGGTAATTTCATCTTTAACAATGACTTAGTGGTCATTAAAAGATTTTTTGGGGCATGTTAGTCTTTTCTAAAAAAATTGCACAGTAAAATGTCATATTTATCCCCTGGGTCATAAAATTTAGAATTATTGACCAAGGATTATTTCATCTTTTAAAAACTTAAAAACAATAAAATTAATTATTTACCCCTAGGGTCAAACAAATTAAAGATGTTGACAAAAGGCTTTTTTGGCTTTTCACTTCTTAAGATAAAGTAAAAATACATTTTTACCCTTAGAAAATACAAAGGAACAAGACATACATTCAAGGGCATTTTTGTCCTTTCATGCATTTTTAAATTTCCAAGCTCATGAAAGGCATTCTAGTATATTTAAGTTGGAAAAATATTTTTTTATTTGAAAAAGTTGTTGACACATGCTCTTTACACGCCAACGTGTGAGCGTCGTCCGTGCCTTTTGGACTGCGTGTATGATGTCATACGGTGGCCAAACCTGTCATTCTATCATGTCTTTGAAAGTGTCATCATGTTCTCTTTCTGTTGAGGTGGCACGTGGCGACAAGTGATGGGTGGTTTGTCTATGATGGTCATTTCTTTTTTTTTCCTTCCTTCTCTTCTCTCTTTTCCAAAGAAAGTACACATTTGTTCTCTTTTATTTTGGTTTGTCAATTTTAGTTCTTATGTTTTTTATTATTTATTTTCATCATTGGATCGATTATAAAAAAAATTGTATTTTCAATTTCGTCCTTAAATTACAATTTATCATATATTATTTTTTTCAATTCGGTTCTTATTCTTTTTATTTCTAATTTTTTCCTTAACTCTTTTGTTAAAGTTTTATTGGTTTTAAATTTCATCATTCAATAAAATTTTATGTTGTTTTGTTTTTTTTTTCAATTTAGCCCTCATTCTTTTGATTTCTTTTTCTTTTTCTTTTTGTTAAAGTTTTTTTTATTTTTCATTTCACCCTTCAGTTTAATTTTTTATACGCCCTCTAATTTTTTTTTCACCCTTATTATTTTAATCATAATTTTTTGCATGTTTATTTTTTCTCTCGATTTGATCATTCAATGTTTTATTTTTTGGGGATTGGGCTTCATTTTTTTATATATATATTTGTGGACCTTCTAATATAATGACATGCATCACGAGTTTGAAAAGTTAATGCAGTTTGACATTCTTTTTTTCTTTTATGATTTTATCATTCTACATTATTAATATTAAAAAAAAAGATTTGTTTTGTGGTTATCTTCAATATTTTCTATCATTTTATCTTAGTCTCATGATCCAGACTATGAGTTTTGCAACTTTTTTTTAATAAAGGATTTTTTAAAAATATTTTTTTGTATTTAATTTTTAAAGAATTGTTTTTATACAAATAATATTTATTTTATACAAATAATATTTATTTTATAAAAATAATATTTTTAATATGTTCGGCCTTGCATAATATTTTTTTTATTCCAATTAGTTTCATATGTTTTTCTATTTCTATTATTTTTTGTTAGTTTCAATAAACAAATTTAGTAGATACAAACGAGTATATGTCTCATTTTATGGGATCAAATATTTTAATCTACATCCTACTTTTAATTTTTCAGATTCCCTTTTAGTTACCGTTAATTATTATTTTTATTTATTTATATAAATAATTATTGATTTTATTTTACTAAATGTTTTCATAAGCTTCTTGATTTATATTTTGAATTTTTTATATAAAAAAACATATCAAAATAACATGTATACCTAATATTTTTTAAAACAATTATGACTCGTGGTGAAGCATCGGCCAAATAGCAAGTGTATTTTATATAGTGTAGCATTTTCTTTGAATGCATTGAAAGTGTAGGTCTCATCTATTTATATGTCAAGTGTATAATTTCACATATTTTTTCTTCACCTTATATAAAATTCTTAAAATAGATGCTATTTTAAAAAGAATAATATTGTAGTTATTATATATAGATTGCTTATGTGTCAATATATCTATGTTTTAACTAGTAAAGTTTTGATATCTACTAAAAACTTAAATATACACGCTCAGTCTGTCTTGTCACACATGTAGATAACAAAAATCAGAACATTGATACTATAATTAAAAAAAAAAAGGAGAGAGAAAGCATGATAAAAGCCTTTAAAAATAATTACTTTGTTTCACAGTTCTTCGACATAGATTTATTGTAAATTATTTTTTTCTTGTACTATAAAAAAATGTTATTATAATAAGTTGTATTATATTAGATTAGGGAGTATGGATATTTAATTTGTTATAATAAAAGCATATAAAACATAAAAGATTGTTCAAAATAAAATTAGAATATATGTGATTTTAAATCTATAAACATGTAAAATAAAATTCAAGATAAATATGTTTTCAATATAAATATAATAAAAAAAATACTAGCATGCATAGAGATTATATATTCAAATTTGTAATATATATATAAGATTAAAGTTCTAGCATGAATATTAATAATAAAAACAACAATACTTAAATTAAATTAAAGAAAAATATTTACTTGTTGAACACTTATAAAAAAAATGTAATTTTGCTGTTCATAATAATAAATTATTTGTTTTTAAAATTTTATTATTTTTCATTTGTTCGGATGTTTATAATATACTTTCTAAAATTCAAACAATATTATCTTAATACACACACATATGAAGTTTAGAACCACGGTGAATTCTGGTTCCAGAAAACTTGCTCGGAGAGAGGACTTTCCATACCGAGAAATTATGAAAAATGCAATAATTCAACTACCTCGGTGACTACTAGAGTGATCCAGGTCCGTGAATTTGTTTCAAGCTCGAAGGTAGAAGAAAGAAGGAAGAACGACAAGGAATAATCGATGCCGATAATTACAATTAAAAATGACACATACAGACGTATGATATTTTATTGGATTTTCCGCGCAAGCCACGGGCTGGCAACTTTTGATTGTTTTTACTTCTTGTTTGGAACTGGAAAGAAGTTCCTGATTGAATTTTATCTTCACTTCCGTTTCCTACCGAATATTCTCTCTCTTTCCATCTTTATTTCCTTTTGCCGACGATGCCCTATTGGCCACTGGGACCAGATAGAGTCATCCGAATGGGCCAACAAATGACAGAGGGTTGCTTCTTCCCTGCAAATGGAACCGTTCTTTTCTTGGAGCTCATATCTATTCCCATTCCCTCTTTCTTTTTTCAACTCTCCTTTCCCCGTCTGCCCTTTCTTGTTTTTATTTCTCTTGTTCTAGCAAGTAGGATATTTACCATACTGCTGCGTTGCCTTTGGTGTTGATTCAAGAGCATTGCATTGGAGACTGACTGTCACATTCTATCACAACGCCTCATCCATCTGGTAGAGCACACCTTCCTGCCTTGAAGGTTGGAAAAGATCACCAGGCAATTCCATTTTTATGGCAAGCACACCTTCCTGCCTTGAAGGTTGGAAAAGATCACCAGGCAATTCCATTTTTATGGCAATTCCTAGATGGCGATCATGCTCGGACATTTTATGGTACAAGCGACTGTGGATCCATGCATTCATCCACATATATGCGGGAACCGCACCTTTTTCACATCTGGATTCTGTTTTAAAATCAGATTCAATTCCAAAGCATTTTCAAAGTCTGGGAAGCTTCCAACGTAATAAACATCCATTGCTCTTTTGTCATTGCTCATTTTCTGGCTACCCCAGAAGATTCTCCAACGTCCCTTTTACATTTTTAATTCATGTAATCTACGATATGCCTTCAAGGTACGTATCTATCCATGGTGAGTATTGAAAATGGCGTGCCAAACTTGAGATCAGCGCTTTAAACTACTGTTGTTATGCATTATTAGTTCAGAGAGAAGGGGAAAACATTTGATCCTGCTTCTGCGTGGATCTATCCTTGTGGGTTTTCTCTGGTGCTAAACAACATGCGATCAGATACATAAATTGGGTTGAAAATGTTGAAAGCCTTGCTGAAACTCGTATTAAAAGTAAGAACTAAAGAAGAAATGAGACGGCTTTCGGCCCAGCCTTGTTAATTGGGTCCTGATGGGCTTCAGCGGCCGAAGTTCAAACTCTATTTCTGCTTATCTGTTATGAATTAAAATTCTTCGCAAAAGAGTTTTTTATGGTGATTAGAAGGAGTGACTCGTATCATTATATTAATTATTCCATGTATTCATCTTGAAAAAAAATATGGATATATATATAAAAAATAATTTATGACCCACAAAAAATTATTAGAATATTTCTATTTAGGAATTATTTATCCTATTTATATCTAGTTTTTCTATCCTTTCTTTAAAATTGTCCTAGGAAAAAAACGAATAAAATATTATTAATTACTCCCTAAATTCCATATAAAATTTTTCATTAACCATACTCATTTAATAAATGTGTTAAAAAAATTTATCATCTCGTCATCAAATTTTCCCACCTTATTTGCTTCTCTTTCATTTTTTTATTTCTCAAAAA
>Ga0325404_1006087_pt1 | contig 12687 bp, 9 predicted proteins | sample PopdelMetagenome_18_FD_205664 | JGI IMG/M metagenome (GOLD analysis project Ga0325404, IMG submission 205664) | Populus deltoides microbial communities from Bellville, Georgia, United States - Xylem-Control-R1 | ecosystem: Host-associated > Plants > Phyllosphere > Stem > Wood/Secondary xylem... | reverse complement strand
CTATTTGTTCCGTATTTCTTTCACTTCCCGATCTAGTATCCTTGCAGGCCTTAATTCAAGTGTTAAGTCTTCCTTGACTTCTACTAGAACTTGAGGTAGGATTCGGGCGGGATCCACGTCAGCCTTACTTAACAAGGAGACATGGAACACATCATGGACCTTGGCTAATTGTGGGGGCAAGTCCACTTTGTAGGCTACTGGCCTGATTTTCTGCAAGATTTTGAAAGGTCTGATGAAGCGGGAGTTAACTTCTCTTTCAATCCAAAATGTAACATGTTCTTTCACGGGGCTACCTTCAAGAACACCTGGTCCCCCGCACTGAACATGAGAGGTCTCCTCCTCACATTAACATACTTTTTTGCCTATCTTGTGTGGCTTTGATGCGATCCTGATGGTTCTCACTTTCTCCGTGGTGACTTGAACCAACTCCGAGTCATACAACTTTCAGTCCCCAACATAAAGGAGTCATGCACTTCCTACCATACAAGGCTTCGTAAGAGGTCATTCCTATTATGGCTTGGTGATTATTGTTATACATAAACTCCACTAATGCTATGTGTTCCTTTTAGTTTCCTTCAAATTCTAGTACACATGCCCGTAATAGGTCTTCCAAGACTTGGATGACTCTTTCCGACTAGCCATTAGATTGGGGGTGATACATAATGCTCATATCCAATCTTGTCCCCAAGGTGTGTTGTATGCTCAACAAAATTCGGAGGTGAACCAGGGATCTCGATCCGAGAAAATGGATACTAGAATCCTATGGAGTCATACCGCCTCGTTTATGTAAATCTTGGCAAGCTTGTCTATCAAATCGGTCATCTTTATGAGCAAGAATAGTGTGGATTTCATCAAGCAATCTACGATGACCCAAATTGCATCATTTCCTTTCCTCTTTTTAGGAAATCCAGACACAAAATCCATGGTGATCATCTCCCACTTCCATTCTAGAATTTGTAATGGTTGCAATGGTCTCGCAGGTTTTTTATGTTCAACATACTAGGCTATTTTCCTTTTCATATTAAGCCACCAATAGAGGTGTTTCGAGTCCCAATACATCTTAGTGCTGCCAAGATGTATGGGGAACTTAGACTCATATGCTTCTTGTTGACCATCTGTTTGACTGTCTTATCATTAGATATGTACAATTGTTCATCCATCATCAAAGAAGTTCAAGTATAAGTATATCATCGATGAATACCACCATAAATTTATCAAAGTATGGTTAAAAAACCCGATTGATTAAGTCCATAAAGATGGCTGGGGCATTCGTCAACAGGAACGGTAGCACCAAAAACTCAAAATGTCCATAATGGGTCCTAAATGCAGTCTTTGCTACATCCGCCTTTTTAATCTTCATTTGATAGAACCCTAACCTCAGATCTATCTTTGAAAATGCCCTCGCTCCCTTTAGTTGATCAAATAAATCATCTATCTATGGTAACAGGTACTTATTTTTCATAGCTATTTTGTTCAACTGACGATAATCAATACAAAGTTTATGGGTTCCATCTTTCATTCTTACGAATAGAACTGGCTCTCCCCAAGGAGAATTACTGGCCTGTATAAACCCTATGTCTAGCAATTCTTATAGTTGAGTCTTTAACTCGTTCAATTCTATTGGAGCCATCTAGTACGGTTTTTGGGCTATGGGTGGGATTCCAGGGAAAGTATCTATAGACATTTCTATCTCTCACTCTGGGGGTAGTCTTGGTCATTCTTCAAGAAACACATCTAGGAATTCCTTCACCATAGAAATATCCTTCAGTCATGGGCCTCTGTCATCAAAGTTTAAGATGTATACAAGGTATCCCATACATCCCTTTCCCAGAAGTTTCTGAGCTGTTACAATCGATATTAAGGTGGTCGGTTTGGGAATTCTCTCTCCTTCGAAAATCATCCTCCTACCCTCAAGCATTTGGAATGTAACAATTTTAGCATAACAATCTATCAGGGCCTTGTATTTACTAAGTCAATCCATGCCTAGAATTATATCAAAATCATGCAATTCCAAGGGAATCAAGTCTACTTCGGTTTCATACCCAACTAAACTAACCCCCACTCCCACTCATATTATTTATTTCAACCATATTCCCCAACTATCTCTGGATCTTGTTCCCCTATATATGGTTCGCAGCCCATTTCCCTCATACTTTTGATTAGTCGCATGAGTAGCACCACGATGTCCATGGTTGCGACATTCATAGGGGCTGTCTGTGGAATCTACATGGCGGGAGTTGCTTGTATCGTCGAGTCGGCCATGTGCTTTAACTATCTAAGAAGTCTCAAGTCCACATACTATAGGGCACCCTTGTTGGGAGAGTTAATGGTTGTGCATATGACCTTTCTTGTTGCCCTGCAGCAGCTGCGGGTACTTCCTATGTTTGGTTAGGCATCTGACCTTCACCTGTTACCGCAGTTCTTTCCCGCAAAGTTTTAGGTGATCTTACTAGAGCATGCGATGTTGTATCATCCAAATGATCTTTGTCTTGCCAACCTTGGGCACCTTGACCCCCTCCCCTCCTTTATAATGAGGGCAGCTCAGTTCGTGTCCCTTGTCGGGTGGGCACCATCCTGAAATTCATCACAACAACACAATCATTAATGATCCTCAAGATCCAGACCAAGTGCTCTGATACCAACTGTAACAACCTGGCTTTTCAAAGCCAAAAAAATAGTAATTTTGTTTTTTGATAACATTCCAGAAATTGATAAACCGATTTCCACTCGTTATCGTGGCAAACTGATATGCCAAACATCAATCAACATTTCATTAACAACAATTCTTAAACATACACATAATATTACTTTTGCATGATTACAAGCTCACATTATAATATACATACATAATCATAAGTTTGCCTTTATGTACCACTAATAGACATCATGAAATTAAATGAGTATCGAATAACAGATACACAATTAGTACACTTAGTTCATACAAAAGACATCATGATTCAAAATGCGATTGCATGATTCTTTGCAAAAGTGAGTTCCTGTGTAATGAGTTTCCTAGGTACCTCATTGTTAAGATGTCCCTAATGCAATACAAATATTTACAAGAATTATAAACAATTACTAATAATAATTAAATAGTTTAACAGAAGCATTAATGTTATTCTCGGTTTAAGGCATAACAAGCGTAGTTCTTCCATATACTTGATATATACGAAATATAGTACACATAAATATATCAATTCTTAAAATTAACTCATAACTCGCAGATCTGGCTATCCTCTTAAGATACCATTAATCAAAGCTAATGATTTAATCACCTCGGTCATCCTCTTAGGATGCCGTTAGCCAAAGCTAATCATATACTCATCCCAGTCATCCACTTAGGATGCCTTTAGCCGAAACTAATCATTTAATCATCGCGGTCACCCTCTTAGGATGCCCTTAGTTGAAGTTAAACATGTAATCATCTTGGTCATCCTTTTAGGACGCCATTAGCTGAAGCTAATCATATAATCATCACGATCATCCACTTAGGACGTCATTAGCCGAAGCAAATCATGTAATCATCCTAGTCATCCTCTTAGGATGCCATTATCCGAAGCTAATCATTTAATCATCTCGGCCCCCCCTTCTTCTAAATAGGTTTGAGGAAGGTTTGACAGTATTCCTTCTTTTCTTCTCCTGGTTTTCCCCCCTTCTTCTTCCTCTCTTGGTTTCTAGCCCCTTTTCTCCTTCCCTCTAGGCAGCTGTTCAATCTTCTCTCAAGTTCTCAACTCTCTCTCCCTCTCTCACACATGTTCAAAGAGGTATTTACTGCTAGCTTGGTTTAATATCCGTTGGGAAGGAGGAAGAGAAAAGAAGCATGCAGCTGAATATGCAGCTGCTGCAAATAGATTTTAAGAAGAGGAAGGGTCACCTTCTCTCTCCTCCTTGTATTTATACCCCCTTTTAAAGAGCTGGGGTGTTTGGATCCTGGTTTAAGTTGGTTCTTATCCCCTCTTTGGTTATTCCAAGACCGCTCCCCACCCCTTTCTTAAGGCAGGCCAGTTTGCTCCCCTAACTATCACTTAGCATGATCCAGCCTTTTACTGAGTCAATTTATGTTGGGTATTACAACCACAAATGACACATATATTCATCAGCGCTCATAACCACTGTTGACTTAGGAATTGTCACAAAAAACTGAGTCGCTGCTAATTCAAAAATCGACAGCGAAAACTGATTTTTTTCTATTCTTGTTTAATTCCAATCTGGAGTATACCCATAAAAATAATTTTTTTAAAATAATTTAAAACTAGGATAGGACTAAATTCAATTAAGACAGAGGTAAAAAATATTATAAATTATAATTTTTTTCATGCAATCCAATGAAATAACAACTATACATTTTTTTTAAAGAGTGGTTAGTTACTATGAAATTCCTTTTTTAATTTTTTTAATTTTTTTTCTTTTTTTTTATAATTCTAAATTTACATGTATATATAACAAAGACAAAAAATTATTATAGTATAAAAATTATCAACTTGATAATTCAAAAATAAAAGCCACATGCACTATATTTACTGCATGCGGAGAGACCCACAAATTAATTTTTAAAAATAAATAAATAAACAGCTATGAATGAATATACGGCGGATCAGTCTTCCCTTGAAGTCTCCAGCACCGACTGCTCTTGGCCTCTTTCACTTGACAAGGAATAAGCTTCGCTCCACTAGCCTTGATTGGTGGATGGAAGCACCGAGGATAGTCTGGTGGTATGCCACTTTCATGATTCCACTAGATTTTCAAGATTGGGTTGGTGTTCTCTGTACCAAAAGATTGGTATTCCAATGAACTCAAGCAATGGAGAGATCTTAAGCTTATAGGGTCGTAATTCAGAGTCCACTAGCCTCAATTTTTAAAGTAAAAGATTCCTTAAGCTTGATGTTTTAAGTCTTGAAGGAGTGTCAACCATTTTTGGAACACAAGGGTCACTTCAGAGCAATAATTTCCAGAGTCTTGCGTTCTCTATAGACTAATTATGATGTTAAATAGGCAATTCCTTGAGACGAATATTTTCACATCTAGCAAGGCCAGCCATTTTGTAATATAACAAAGTGAGAGCAGCAATGGATTGCATCCCCATGCTTGTTTTCTGCTTCATTTCATTTCTGATTGTAAGAACAGCCACACCTACTGACACCATAAACACAGCTCAGCTCAGTTCATTAGAGATGGAGACACTAAAGTTTCAGCTGGTGGGACCTATGGATTAGGATTTTTCAGTGGTTGCATTAGAAAGCCTGCACTAAATTGTTCCAGAGATGGGTTTCGGAAGCTCTTGGGTGTGAAGAATAAGGAGTTGGTTTATGATGGGTTAAGGGTCACAAAGCCCAAAGTTAGCTTTGTCTTAGATAAGAATGTATAATTACTTGTCTACTAATGATTTAAGAGTCTATATTTTCCTAATGGATATGCTTCAAACATATTGAGATTGGTGACTTTAAAGGATAATAAATTATATGAAATGAAAAGTCATGACTGTCACGTGTTTATACAGACACTCATTACACTTGTATACCGGGATTTATTGCCAGAAGGGATATGAAGTGCACTCTTGGAGAAAAATATTTTTTTAGAGATATATGCTCTAAAAATTTATATACCCAACACATAGAGAAGCTTGAAAGAAATATCATCCAGAAAATCTGAAAACTTGAGATGATATTCCTTTCATCATTCTTTGACTCAATTGAGCATCTCCCATAAATCTACTGTTTTAGGTAAAAATTAGAGGTCTTGTCCAGTATAAATGGATGCATCCATTCGAGAGGTTAGGGATTACACATTCATCTTAATTAAATATCTATTATCTTTTTTTTTATTTAAACATTCATTTAATTCCAAGCAGATACTTGTTCAACCTAAAAAACAGTTCAAAACAAGGAGCATATTAAGGCTTTGACATGCGAGACTTATATTTTTAAATAAATCTCAATATTTATCTTGTGCTATTTTGAGCTTCACTTTATAATAAGAATCAATGGCATCCCAAGACATGAAAAGTTAAAAACAAGAAGAATGTTAAGGTTTCGATATGCAAGGATTATATTGTTAAATAGATCTCAACATTTATCTTGTACTTTTTTTAGCCTCACTTAATAATAAGATTCAACCGCATCCCAAGACATAATGATGTGGGGAAGTGTCTTTAAGTGAGAATTTGTCAATATTTTCTCAACCTGAATGACTTTTACCAAAAATTATTGTAAGGGGAAAATACTTGACAAAAATTGAATACATACATCTATATAATTTTGTGCTATTTAACTGCGATAAATTGAGACCTTTTATTTAGTAAGTATAATATTAACATGTTATTTTTAAATATTTTTTCTCTTATACTCTCATAAACTGATAGATTGAAAATTCATCGTAGGCTACATCGCCAATTTCTACTATCTCAAAATTCACATATGATTGAATCTCCAATTTTCCAATTAAAAGATGAAACTTTTTCCATATGGGATGGAATGTTTCTATTAAAACATAATTTCATTAAATATTTCTCTTTAACTGTTAATGATTATAATCATGTATTGGGTTTATCAATTGAGAGGGAATGTTAATTATAGTTTGAATTTACTTTATTTGGGTCTTAAAAGAAAAGTCAAGTGCTATAACAGGTATTTCATCAATGAATATGTCCTTTATACTGAAAAGTATGGTCATGCTAGAAAGACCTATAATAATGGAGTTTGTGTTATGGGATCAACTTTTAATGAGTTTAAAGCTGATTATTATGGAAAGTTAGAACAGGTTATTTAACTAAAATATCATAGCAAGCTTAATAAAGTCTTTTTATTCAAATATTATTGGTATGATACCATCAATAGAGGAATAAGAGTAGATCTCCACCATGGTTTGGTTGAAATTAATACGAAGGCTAGACTTCGTAACATCGACGATGTCTTTTTTTTTTTTTTGCCAAGCAATGGACACACATTTGTTATACATAAACTCCTTCATTTTGAAAGAATCGTTTTATAGTTGAGTGGTTATCCGTAGTGAAAACTAAACATAGAGGTCATGTCCAAGTTATTTAAGATGGTAATGATAAAGTAACTATGAGAGATAATGTCTTCCAAAATCATGAGTTAATTGATATATATCGAGTTACTTACTAACTTAGAAGAAAATTCAAATTTTTATATTGTTGAGAATATTTTTTTGTTTGATGTTGATGTTGGGGAGTTAAATAATATATTGAAAATCAATGAACATATAGAAGTCAATAAAGACAAAGATATCAACGAGTATCAATTCAACGAAAAAATTATGAAGGACATTATGATGATGAAATTGATGAAGAAAAAGATAATTCTAATTAAATTGTTAAACACTGATGAAACATTTATTGTTGTTGTTTTTGTTATTATGAACAAAAATAGGATTATTGTGTTGTTATTTCACTGTATATGCAAGTTGGATAGATAGGGAATGCAAAACACTTTGGAAAACAATTACATGATGAACGAATTAAGTAACACAACCGGAATTACTGACAAACTAAGTCCCTCAGAAAGGTCCAGAGAGTTGAAAAATAATTACATGACATTGCCACTAACAATTACAGACAGGATCACTAACAGACTAAGTCCCTCAATAGAGAGTTGAAAAAAATTACATGACCTTACCATTGATAATTATAGACGAAATCACTAACATAAAGAAAATTATAGATTTTTCCACTAATAATTATAGATAGAATCATTGACGGATATAAAATTCATCAGATAATCTTAAGGGGGGTGCAAAATTTTAAGATTCATTGCAATTTTTAAGTTTTAAATTCCAAAAGAATTATCAATGGACTATAAAAATTAATATATATTTAATTATCCATCAGTAATAATGTCAATATAAAACTATAATTAAAAAACCAGAATCTCTAATTTCATTTCTTTTCTATTTTTATTCTTCTCTCCCTATCAACTTCTCTCTCAGTTTAAAGTAGCCACACATGTTGGCTTATCCAAGTTTAGTTTCACCTTCTTTTTTTCACCTCTAATTTTTTTTCAATTTAAATTGAAATTAATTAAAATAATATTTGGATGTCAACCTAGCTGATCTTTAATTTTAATTGAAACTTATTAAAATAAATTATTTAAAATGTTTTTGTGATATTATTTTATTAAATATCGTTCAAGTTTTGGTTGGTTTTTTAAAAAGATTGTGTTTTTTTATCACTTTTTTCACAATTATATTTTATTTACCACATTTTCAAAATTAAAACAAATAGCATGTTAATTAGATAAAGGAGTCTTCGTTTGAGAAATTTTTTTTTATCCTTATTTTGAATTACACTTTTATTTTTGATCTGGTAGAGCAAAGAATTATATTTTTTTTTGCTTGAATTAATAATATTAATAAGAAAAGGATTACTTATACTAACAAATTAGCTTGTTTCTATGAAATTTAAATTATTATTATTCTTATAAATAAAATATTTTAATAAAAATAATTAAGGATTTATATGTTATTTGATTTAAATCATGTTAAAAATATATTATAGCATGCAATTTAATATAATATTTTGAAAAAATTTATTAATTTATGTAATTTTTGAAATTATCATGAATTGTGGAACTATTATCATTTTTGGAACCGTTGTTAAAGAGTGTCATTCTACTATTATATTAACTTAAAGAGTATTTTAGCAATTAGGAAAATACTGGAATATAAGGCACATTAATTTTATAATTATTTTACAATTCGTGGTAATGGATGTTTTAGTCTCGATAATAAGAAAATAATATGCTTTTGAAATATGATTGTTCATTTTTATTAGGTTTCTACAATACAAATACTAATTACTTTGTTACAAATTAAAGGATAATTTATACACACATTGTAAAATTAATTATCGAAATTAACTACCATTAATAAACTATTTTTTAGCAGAGCCGCTATAATTAATTAATATGAGACCAAAAATGTGTCATATAAATTTTAAAAGTGAAAATTGAATAATATATAAATTATGCACCACATAAAATAAACCACAATGAAGTAGATGAAAATAAATCCATGTTTGAAAATAAATACAATAAGTCTTAATTTAAGGTTTGAATTTCAAATTTATAACAAAATTCTTTTATTTAAATCAATAATAGCCTTTTATCATTTTAATTTTTAAACATAGTAAAATAATTAATTATCTTTATTGTTTTTTTAAAAAAACTTGAGTCTAAAGATTTTTTTATCTTTTCAATTTAATAAAGAACAATTTGCAGAGGACACGGCATGAATAGAAAAATGTCAGAAGCAAGAAAAATCCTACAAAGAGTTTAAGAAAATATGATTGCAACCCAGTACTCGTTAGTGTCAAAGTAAACGATTGATTCATTGAACTGAGCTTAAGTCTTGATTTAGCGTCAAACACTTTTTGGTGCTCAAGGGCCACGGCACATCATCAATACATGACATCGCCGGAGCTTCCCTTAGCTCTCTGAGTGTTGACTATCTGTGTCAATTATGCATGCTAATTTCACAAACCAAAAAAATTCCGACGACGAGCGTTTACCGGTAGACTGACTGTGGTGATAAATAGGCAATATCTTAATTAAGACGAATATTATTCACATCTAGCAAGGCCAACCATTTTATAACATAACAAAGCTAGCTACTTGAAACAATCACGAGAGTGCCAATGGATTATATTTCCGTGCTTCGTTTTTGCTTCACTTTGTTGCTGATTGTAAAGGTAGCCACCCCTACTGACACCATGCACTCAACTCAGCCAGTTAGAGATGGAGATAGCATGGTTTCAGCTGGTGGGACCTATAAATTAGGATTTTTGAGCCCCGGTAAATCCAGAAACCGATACTCGGGGATATGGTATGGTACAATATCGGTCCTGACGCCAGTTTGGGTTGCCAACAGAGAAACTCCACTTAACGATTCATCAGGTGTTCCAAGATTGGGTATTCCAACGATCTCAAGCAATGGAAAAGAGATCTTAAGCTTATAGGGTCGTCATTCAGAGTCCACTAGCCTCCATTTTCAAAGTAAATGATTCCTTAAGCTTGATGTTTAAAGTCTTAAAGCAGTGTCAACCATTTTTGGAACACAAGGGTCACTTCAGAGCCAATAATTTCCAGAGTCTTGCGTTTTCTGTAGACTAATTGTGATGTTAAATAGGCAATTCCTTGAGACGAATATTTTCACATCTAGCAATGCCAGCCATTTTGTAATATAACAAAGTGAGAGCAGCAATGGATTGCATCCCCATGCTTGTTTTCTGCTTCATTTCATTTCTGATTGTTAGAACAGCCACACCTACTGACACCATAAACACAGCTCAGTTCATTAGAGATGGAGACACTATAGTTTCAGCTGGTGGGACCTATGAATTAGGATTTTTCACCCCCGAGAAATCCAGAAACCGATACTTGGGGATATGGTATGGCAAAATATCTGTCCAGACAGCAGTTTGGGTTGCCAACAGAGAAACTCCACTTAACGATTCGTCAGGAGTTGCAAGGCTTACCAACCAAGGACTTCTTGTCCTTCTCAATCGTAGTGGAAGCATCATTTGGTCTTCCAACACATCAGCACCTGCTAGGAATCCAGTTGCAAAGCTTTTGGATTCAGGAAACCTAGTTGTGAAAGAGGAGGGTGATAATAACCCGGAAAATTCCTTGTGGCAGAGTTTTGAACATCTAGGTAACACACTTATTCCGGGCTCGAAGCTAGGACGGAATAGATTAACTGGCATGGACTGGTACTTGACATCATGGAAGTCACCAGATGATCCTTCCAGCGGTAATATTACAATAATCCTTATTCCTGGTGGATATCCTGAGTATGCAGCAGTGGAAGATTCAAATGTGAAGTATCGAGCTGGGCCATGGAATGGTCTGGGGTTCAGCGGCTTGCCTCGGTTAAAACCAAATCCAATATACACATTTGAATTTGTTTTTAATGATAAGGAGATATTTTACAGAGAAACTCTTGTCAATAACTCAACGCATTGGAGAGCCGTCGCAACTCAGAATGGTGATCTCCAGCTCCTTTTGTGGATGGAGCAAACCCAAAGCTGGTTTCTTTACGCAACAGTAAATACAGATAATTGTGAGCGTTATAACCTCTGTGGTCCAAATGGTATCTGTAGCATTAACCACTCTCCAGTTTGCGATTGCTTGACTGGATTTGTACCAAAAGTTCCAAGAGACTGGAAGAAGACAGACTGGTCAAGTGGTTGCGTTAGAAAGACTGCACTAAATTGTTCCAGAGATGGGTTTCGGAAGCTCAGAGGTTTGAAGACGCCGGAGACAAGAAAATCATGGTTCAACAGGAGTATGAACCTGGAGGAGTGCAAGAACACATGCTTGAAGAACTGCAGCTGTACTGCGTATGCAAACGTGGACATCAGGGATGGAGGAAGCGGTTGCTTGCTTTGGTTCAATGATTTGATTGATATGAGAACTTTCCTTCAAAATGAGCAAGACATTTTTATACGGATGGCTGCATCAGAACTAGGTATGAATTTTTCCTCAGATTAGAGAAATCGTTTCTTCTTCTTCTTATTATTATTATTATTATTATTATTAAAATTCGAAATATATTCAAACTAGTAAGCTATTGGCAAAAGGATACAACGTTTAAAAATCTGAAAACCAAGCTATATAGTCTCTGAGCGTATCCAAACCTTTCCTTGCAAGGCTATCAGCAACAGAGTTTCCTTCTGTTTTAGGCTATTAATTTTCCCTTATACACAACTAGATTAGTCATGACTTGGCATGTCACTTGGTGATGGATTGGTTTTCTCCCACTCAAAATGATAGTGTTTTATAATGAATGAGTAGAAAGCTGAAATTGAATGATCCAAATAACTAGATCATATATGGCCAATGAAAACTTTCCAGCCATAATAACTAACCAAACAAATACAGAAGGCATTTGGCATTTCCTCTTTTTAACACCAGTTTTTCTGTACCATGTTATAGATAACGGTGACTCTGCAAAGGTTAATACCAAATCCAAAGAGAAGAAAAGGATCATAGTAAGCTCTGTGTTGTCCACTGGGATTCTGTTCGTTGGCCTGTGCTTGGTCTTGTATGTTTAGAAAAAGAAGCAGCAGAAAAACAGTAAGTATTCACATCATCAGATGGCAAGATTGGTTTTTTATTAAAAAAAAATTAATTTGATTTTCAGTAATATAAGGTATGACTGTAAGGTGTTCAAAGCCCCGTTGTGTTTGATCCTTTGTCTTTCTTTCTATTTTTTCAACAAGCATAACAGTTATGCTGACAAGAAAAATGACAGGTAATTTGCAAAGAAGATCAAATAAAAAGGACTTGAAGGAAGAACTAGAATTACGCTTCTTTAACATGGATGAGTTGGCTTGTGCAACAAATAACTTTTCTGTATCCAATAAACTAGGAGAAGGGGGTTTCGGACCTGTTTATAAGGTAATAATTATCCATAAACAGTCGTGCAATATAGCATCTGAGTTTTCATGGTACAAACTCCAGGCACCAATGGAGTTCTGTAGTATTGAAATTGTTCCACTACAGAACCAACCTTTTTTTAGCATAAAAGGATGACTGATTGGAAAGAATTCCTGAACAGATACAAGCTACATGAAATTCTCTAGGAATTCAGCAGACAACGCATGATTTGCTTATGATGCTGAGTCATTATTTACAGGGAACATTAACAGATGGACGAGAAATAGCTGTCAAG
>Ga0325404_1006083_pt1 | contig 12691 bp, 2 predicted proteins | sample PopdelMetagenome_18_FD_205664 | JGI IMG/M metagenome (GOLD analysis project Ga0325404, IMG submission 205664) | Populus deltoides microbial communities from Bellville, Georgia, United States - Xylem-Control-R1 | ecosystem: Host-associated > Plants > Phyllosphere > Stem > Wood/Secondary xylem... | reverse complement strand
AATGGTCTAGTAAGCAATGTAGTAGTTTTTATAGAAAAATAGCATGAAGAATCTCCTATAAAATTTGAATCCAATACAATGGTAAGATTTTCTATAATCATCATTTTAAGCTATTATCTCAGTTTGGCGTGACCAAACCTTTTCTTTGACCGAGACCTGTCTCATCAATTCATGAAAGTATATATTAGGTCATCCATATAATTTGTTTTAGGAAAATCTTTATATAACTGCTTAGAACCTTTAATCTTTGCAAACCTACCTATATCTTTCTCTTCGGGTTAGGAAAAACTCATCATCAAGTTTTGGTCATAACCATGTCACTGTCATCAACCATTTTTAGACTTTTGTCATGTAATCAACGTAGATAAAGTAGAGAAATTTTTTTTTTCCAAAACCACCCTTGATCTTAACAAAACCACTACTCATTGTAATTAATTTATTCCATAATAGACCTTTACCCTCTTCACATTCTTTTTTTAATTCTTGTTCTCCATAAATCTATATATAAACAACTTATTTTTACCCTTATCTTTAATAAGTGCCTCCACTTTCTAGCAGTCATTACTATATTTTCCTTGTTATAGTAAGGGTATTTGTATTACAGCTTCCATCATGCACGACATTTCTTTCATATTGTTATGGTCTGTCCAAAAGTATATGATACACATCTATATCCACCACATCACACCAAATATTATTAAAATATATAATCTTGCTTATGGAAAACAAAATAAAATAGCCTTTGTCCATTATTACCTTGTTGTTTTCATTCAGTTATTTTAGTTTGTAAGGGATGAAGAGTTTTTCTATGTTAAGCAGTAATTTTTCTACCACTTCAACTAACACTATATATTCTCATAATTACCACCGATGATGATTAGTTTGCATATCTTGTTGTTAACAGTACATGTTATTTGGAAGATTTTAGAACACAACCAATTCTATCCTTAATTACCATCGGGTGACAACATGATTTTTCAGACAACTAGTGTAGTACTGCTATCCCCATTTAAAGTGTCTTCACTGTTGTCAGAGTCAATTTAAATAAGATCAACCATATTATTTGCAGGTTCCTCTATCAACATATTTTTTTCCTATATAAATTTCTGGGTTTTAATGCATTCTCATTAGCTTGATGCCTTAACTCACCATAACTATAACAACAAATCCTGAAAACTAAACCAAAACTATGACCTAATGTCTATTTGTTTTAACATGTGAAACCTGTGGTATAGGGTTTGGGCATAGCCAAATGGAAGGAAGTGTTCTCTTAGTTTCTTCTTCATCTTTTCTAAATCACTATTCTCAGCTTTTCATGCCTCTCTCGTTTCTCTTTTAACTATTCTCACTAAGCAGAAACTCTACCTTTTAATTTAATCACAATCAACTTCCCTCACATCTATTCGAGAACCTCTTTATACTAAAAAATTCATTTTACCCTATGCATCTGTTCTATGAAATCCTTTACTTGTGAAGTTCCTGCGAATTCAGGGATTTTAATGCGAAACCAAAAATTTCTAAATTTGATCTCTTCCTAATCAAGAGGTCTATTTTATATATGATCATGCCTTTGGTTTTCAGTATTGGTTAGGGATCCATGATCACTCTTCTAATTTTGGTTTTATAAACCCTTATCCTCTAACCTATGAGTCAACTTTGATCTACCTTTAAGTATCCTTCACGACGAGCTTCTCGATGTTTCTCTTCCAAGAAGGATCCTTCATACCCCTTTTTTGACCATGTCTTGATCTACGACAACTTCTTACCATAGTTATAATAGCACCCAACAAGCAATAAATTTTCAAGGGATTACAATACACAGAGGTTAATTTGATCATTTCAATCGATTTAAAATTTTTGGTTGATCAAGAATAATTTCAGTAATTCTTAAAATAATAAAAGCAAAATGTAAAATTAAGTAAACTGTACGATACTCAAGATAATTTTCTTTTCAAAAAAATACTTTTCCATAAAATATTTGTATTGTTATATAAATCACACACTTACTTTTGCTTAAAATTTTATAAAACTGAAAATTTTAATTATGGAGTATTTATAACATAAAATACAAATATAAAAAGAAGAAAAAATCATAAGTATCATAAATTTTTTGTTTTGATAATCAGTAGTATCTGAATCAATTTACGTTCATGTTGACTAATCTCTGATGCACTCGATATAATAACCAAATAAGTTTTCAACACTCGAATCGAAGGATACATTATAAGTTTTTTTTATTACTATTAATATTGGTTTGTCAGGTTATGTGAGTGAACGTGTCAAATTAATGCGGTAAAATCGTGGCTGCGTCCAGTTCGGTTACTATGCCGTGGTCGCTGCTCAGCTGCAAAACCTAGAACAACATTGGCCTCAGATTCTTAAATGGGGTGGGGATCCACTAGTGACTGTGAGGAGGCCACGTAACCCACTCTTGACCATGTGAAGACAACCGAAGCCACGTGATCCAATCAGCCTTTTCATTAGATATAGATGACGTGGAAGCACAATGCCCTCTCCTCTCTTGCCCCATCGGCTATATAACAGCCTACCAAACCACTGTCAGATACATTAATTATTTATCATTTCAAAGCAAATTGCTTCAACTCACTCGTAGGGATATCTCTTACTGAACGTTGCCTCTAGCATTAGAATAGCTTTCACAGTTTAGATATTGATTAAGTTTCTAAATCACAGATCGAGTGATAAACAATATTGTTCTAAGTGATGGCCACATCAACAGTCATGCAGACCTTCCTTGCATCTCCAGTAGCCAGTAGTCTGGTGAAAAACCGGTCTCGAGTGAGCAACTTGTTTTCTGCTACGTATGTGCCACGACTACGTGGCAGTGCTAGCAAACGGGTGCAGTGCAAGGCCGAGCTGGTGAGTAATTTGGATTCCATCTCGACTTCCTTTTTATATAGTTTAGGTGATGGTTCTTAGGATTGTGTTAACATTTGGTTCAATTTGCAGGATGACCAGAATATGTCAGCAGAGCCAAGTCCTCCTCCTAAGCCAAAGGTACAGGATTAATTATATGGTAGAGTTATTTCGGAAATGTTTAATTTTAACAATTTAAGTAGAGCATGGACTTTTTGATTGCATTTATGCTTACACTTCTAATGCAAACGCGCGCTTGATGATGATTAACAGGTCAGCACAAAATTCGCTGATGTGTTGGCATTTAGCGGACCCGCACCAGAGAGGATCAATGGCAGGCTTGCCATGATAGGCTTTGTCGCTGCAATGGCAGTGGAACTGTCCAAGGGCCAAGACCTTTTTTCTCAGATATCTAACGGTGGAGTCTCGTGGTTTGTCGGAACAAGTATTCTGCTCTCTGTCGCGTCTTTGATCCCGCTATTCAAAGGGGTCAGCGCGGAATCCAAGTCAGAGGGCGTCATGACATCTGATGCTGAGATGTGGAACGGTAGATTTGCCATGTTGGGTTTGGTTGCGTTGGCCTTCACCGAGTATGTCTCGGGTAGAACCCTTCTGTAGATTCTGTTTTGTGTATTATTCAAGCCATAGATGTTAACATGGATACTTGAACCAATGTAATTTCAGTAGCGAAATATGTAAGATCAATTTTCAATCATTTATATAAATTACAAATTATACTTCTGTAGGTTTTGCTTCTCCTTTATGTTTTGCTAGCGAGGAAAATGCAAAGATTGAAAGCCGTCGGTGCATCAATAGGAAGATATTTCGGACTTCTAACGAATCACGGGTCTTCCTTGCAGCGACCGATTACAAATGTTTGACCAACTACGCTTAATGAAACCACACCCGCTACAGGCCAAGCACAACTCTTTCTTCGAAGCCAACAAAGAGAGAAATATGTAGGAGCAAAATAAATCAAAATAAAGTCTAAAATTATCAATTCCTTCGAAGCCAACAATGAGTAGTTAACTGCTCATAAAAGTGTAATTACAAAAACCAGACACGCAAGCAAACAAGCATGTCAGCTGGTAGCTGTCTCCACAAACCTCCTTGTGTTGTTTTCAGTTTTATTATTTGATAAGGAAAGACTCTGCCTGCATAAGCTTGTAAGAACGAAGCAGCCAAATTAAAAACTCTTTATTTGATGGTGTGGTAGTTAGTTTTATCACTCTCTCTATTTTTTTTTCTTCTTTTTATTGGATTTTGATTCACATAGTGGATTTCAGTACTGAAGATAGATCTCACACTTGCCAAATTAGGTAGGTCAATTGGTAACAAATTTATGGATTTGAGACCCTACGCATGTGACCTAAATTCTGCTTTCTCATTAGTTATTCATATAGGAGTATCTTGAGCTTTTGTTACCGAAACCAGATTATTCAAAAAACCCAATTCATCTATACTTATAAACTACAACTTTCATGAAGAATCCAAAATGAGATAAATTCGTTGCAAATCATGAAATCCAAAATGAGATAAATTCGTTGCAAAAAGCAGAATCTTGCAGCAACATGGGTGGTCAAAAGGATCCTTGATCTGATTCGAAAACTGCCAACGTCGAGCATCCCAAATCTGCCTGAGAGTCTACCATAAGAACAGTGAGCCCTAAGATCCAATAAACGTGTAGGTCAATTCTTCAACATGTCATGAGTGACAGAATATAGCTAGGATGGTCAGACATCGTACGAAACCAAGTCAGAATCAGAGTCTATATTGGAACAAAAAATTACGACACCAGAAGAATCAGTTTTTTTTAGTGCAAATCTGAGGGATTTATCCAACCTTAAAAACAAGATAAAGAAGAAACGAATTTAGCATTATGAAGACTCCTAGTCAATCTAAGAAACCTGATGATTTTGGCAGTAAAGGGAGAGAATAAAGAGGGCAGAAAACAGCTGAAACAGGGTTCGACAAACATTTCTTCCTTCTCTGCTTTTGTCAATCTTGCAGCAAATATGAGCTAAACTCCTGCACTCGGTTCAAAAAAGATAACACACCATCTTCAGCACATGGGGCCTAAAATGAGTAACAACAACCATTATAAAAAAGATCTGAGGAGATTGCATAAACTTGCCTACAAATTCTAATTGGTTCATTTTCATTTTGCCAAATTATTATCAAGCACTTCCATTCCATAAAATTCACAATGCAAATCTTAGAGCCCCTAACAAACCACAAACATTTTGGAAATTTAGGTTTTATTCACATTAATGCTTCATTATTGTTTTTCTTCCATGGACAACATAAGCTAAAATTATTTCTAAATAAAAACCAATCACTTTAATCACAATCAACAAGAACCAAACAACTAAATGGTGCCTGAAATTTAAAAACAAACATGCCAAAAAAATCACCTTAAATGGCTAAAATTTTAATTTTGAAAAGACAATTTTGATTCTGAATGATCTATCATACCATAACAAATTGGCAATCCAATAAGAGCCTCAATATCATTGGACACAAATTCAAGCTCGGTAGAAACAGCGAACCCAGCCTAAAAGCAAAAACTGATGCATAAAATACAACACAATTGCTTGGTATAAAACCAAGTCACTGACTTAGTAACCCCAAATATATCAATGATTTTAATGTAATTTAACCTAGTAGCCAATCTAAAATTATGCTAACCTGAGCTCGGCTAAGAGATTTATCTATGTTTCATTTAGGTGATGACACTCTAGTAATGGTTCAAGCAAGCCAAACGACCATTCAAGCATTGAATAGCTCATTCTTAAGGTGGTTTTGAAAGAGTCAAGATGAAAAGAAACTTAGGTCAACTAATTTAGTTGATTTGTGAGTTCATAGTCTTTGTCTTTATAGGTCGATTTAGTATCCAATTCTCATAATTGGGTTCTCTTCTGTTTCTTAGATGTCAGGATTCGAGAGCAGTTAAAGTGAACTCATGATTTCTTGAGATGAGAGAAAATGATAAATAATTTGTAAAAACATTCCATGGGAATTGGAATTGAAATCCATGGAATTGGAATTATGAGAATTGAAGGCAAGTGAAAAAGGAGTTGATGAAGGAAAAAAAAATGAGAATGGGAAGGAGAGGCTCAAATAGAAGAGAAGTAAACAAACCAATATACGGTTTGTGATGTTCATCATAGAATTTTTAAAGAAAGCAAAGCAATATTAATATGGGTATTTTAGTCACTAACCCTTGATCTATTGCATGGAAGACAATTAAAATAAGGTTTAACCTTGAATTAAATGAGTTTGTTTTAGCTAGTCTAAAAGAAGCTTCACGATGTTGTTTAGTTGTTTATATGATATAATAAATACAAGGTGTTAATTTGATCATTTCAATCAATTTAAAATATTTGGTTGATCGATAATATTTTATGTAATTCATAAAATAATAAAAGCAAAGTGTAAAATTGAGTAAATTATAGGATAGTTAGGATAATTTTCTCTTTAAAAAATTCTTTTAGATAAAATATCTGCATTGTGCTATAAATCACAAACTTACTTTTGCTTAAAATTTTATAAAACTTAAAATTTTAATTATCAAGCATTTATAACATAAAAGACAAATATAAAAGGAAGAAAGAATCATAAGCAATGTTGTCAAAATCATGAGTTAACTCGTAAAATCGTATGATTTTACGAGTCAACATATATCTATGCGCAAAATTAGACTAAAAACTTGAAAACAGTAGAATCAAATTTGTCTCGATAAACTCAATCAAAATCAGTAAATTCGGATCGATTTTATGAGTTTGAAAGAAGTATAATATTAATTTGCTCCCTTTTGACCTTCTAAACCCTAGCACCAGCCCATGCTTCCACTCTCTCTGTCTCAAAACATCAATTTTTTTTTTACTTTGTTTACCTTTTATTGTCTTCTTTTTTTGTGCTTTCTGTTTTAACATAAATCAGGTTAGTTTTCTTAAATGTCTTGTTATAACATTGTCTCATTCTCCATCTCTATTAGCAAGACTGCAAGCATGGTCCTTTGATTATCGTTTGAATAATACTGATAATGTCATATTATATAACAAAATTCCCTTTTGTATTAGCAAATTAATTGGGTTTGATTTTCCATTCATATCATTTTCTCCCCAACATTATACTCGCCACCTGTTTGTTTATTTTACTTGCCGAAAACGGTATATTTAAATTGTTCTCCACAAAGCAAAATATGTCTTCTTGTTCAATGAAATCAATGCGGTAAATCATAAAGATTTGTTTTAATAAATAGACGTGTGAAAATCTAATGTAGAAACAACTCCTATAGAGAGCCATAACCATGACCAATAGAAAGCATAAATTGTTTTGGATTTTGTCAGAACTTTGTGAAGTGGTCAATTGATTACAACTGATAAGGGGAAAGAAATTAGGTATAAGGTCACATAAAAATGTAATTAAATTCAAAGTTATCATCTAAAATTTTAAACATATAATTAATTAATAATTGAATAATTTTCTTTAATGCAACATTATAAAGATGCTATCTTGTAGCCTTCTGAAGATATCGGGTCCTCCCTTGCAATGACAATGAAATGACTTCAAAATAACAATCAAAATATTTATTTATTTATATTTTAAATGTTAATGTCACTTCTCTCTTTGTTCTTCCTCTGTTGAGTTTTGTGTTTTGATTAAACATGAGATGCATTCTTTTGCGTTCTCTATTTTTTTTTTCCTCTTTGAATATTCAATGGGAAATAAATCTATAATAAATTCAAATAATTGGAGAAAGATGTTAAAAAAAATTGGCATTTCTTTGTTTTAGCTGGCAAATCTATAGAATACAAGTTGTAAATTAGCATTAGACAATAGAGTAATTACTGTTAAATGGCCTGTAAAAATTTGAATGGACTCGTTTCTTGTAAATGATGAAGTAAATGAGTTAATCTATTCAAAAAAATAGAGGAATCAAAGTGAAAATAATAAAGAAGTTGAGGGTTGCACATGATTTTTATTGAGTTTCTTATTAAGTTGCAAAGTGAAGTAAATGTTTGGGATTTTAATTATAGAGTTGATTTGAATTGATTCTTGAATTGCAAGATACATGACATCTAAAAAAACTACTAGTGACAACAAACTTGACGTTAGATGGCAACATAATATAGATATTGATAAGAATTTAAGAAAAATTCAGTGCAAATATTGTTAGAAAATTTTCATTTAAGACATTTACCATTTCAAATATTATTTAGCTTGCATTTGAAAAGATGTTGAGTCATGCCAGCAAATACCAGAAGATGTAAAGAAGATGCTTTTGAATGTTTTGGTGAGAAATCAACACGCAACTGAGAAGAAAAAAAAGCTTTTTAATATATTGAAAAGGATCTTGAAGATATAAAGAAGATGATTTGGAATGTTTTGGTGAGAAATCAAAAAGTAAATGAGGAAAAAAAACTTTTCAATATATTAAAAAAACAATAAAAATATAGAGAATGAAATTAGCTCAGCAAACAAAGAAAAAATTAACTTAGTGAACAAAGGGAAAAGGATAACAAGTAGAGGTGAAAATACATCAACTATCATCAATGACCTACTAAAAAAGATCTCAGAGAAGAAACTTGTGGACACATTATACATTCCATTTAACTGTGTTATTTGGAACGTGTCAAATTAATGCGGTAAAATGTGGCTGAGCCCAGTTCAATTACTATGCCGTGGTCGCTGCTCAGCTGGAAAACCTAGAACAACATTGGCCTCAGGTTCTTAAATGGGGTGGGGATCCACTAGTGACTGTGAGGAGGCCACGTAACCCACTCTTGACCATGTGAAGACAACCGAAACCACGTGATCCAATCAGCCTTTTCATTAGATATAGATGACGTGGAAGCAAAATACCCTCTCCTCCCATGCCCCATCGGCTATATAAACATCCTACCAAACCATTGTCAGTTACATTAATTATCATTACAAAGCAATAGCTCGAGCTTCAACTCACTGGTAGTGATATCTCTCACGAACGTTGCATCTAGCATTAGAATAGCTTTCACAGTTTAGATATTGATTAAGTTTCTAAATCACAGCTCGAGTGATAAACATTGTTCTAATTGATGGCCACATCAACAGTCATGCAGACCGTCCTTGCAACTCCAGTACCTAGTGGTCTGGTGCAAAACCGGTTTCGAGTGAGCAACTTGTTTTCTGCCACGTATGTGCCACGACTACGTGGCAGTGCTAGCAAACGGGTGCAGTGCAAGGCCAAGCTGGTGAGTTTGGAATCTATGTCGACTTCCTTTGTGTATAGTTTATAAGGTGAAAGTTCTTAGGATTGTGTTAACATTTGAATCAATTTGCAGGATGACCAGATCAAGAAGTTAGCAGAGCCAAGTTCTACTACTAAGCCAAAGGTACAGGATTAATTATACGGCATGTTTTATTTCGGAAATGTTTAATTTTAACAATCTACATAGAGCATGGACTTTGTGATTGCATTTATGCTTCCACTTCTAATGTAAACGCACGTATGACTGTGATTAACAGGTCAGCACAAAATTCCTTGATTTGTTCGCATTTAGCGGACCCGCACCAGAGAGGATTAATGGCAGGCTTGCCATGATAGGCTTTGTCGCTGCAATGGCAGTGGAACTGTCCAAGGGTCAAGACCTTTCTTATCAGATATCTAACGGTGGAGTCTCGTGGTTCGTCGGAACTAGTATTCTGCTCTCTGTCGCGTCTTTGATCCCACTATTCAAAGGGGTCAGCGCGGAATCCAAGTCAGATGGCGTCATGACATCTGATGCTGAGATGTGGAACGGTAGATTTGCCATGTTGGGTTTGGTTGCGTTGGCCTGCACCGAGTATGTCTCGGGTGGAACCCTTCTGTAGTTTCCGTTTTGTATATTATTCAAGCCATATATATATGTTAACATGGATACTTGAATCAATGTAATTTCAGTAGCAAAATATGTAAGATCAACTTTCAATCATATATATAAAATACAAATAATACTTCTGTAGGTTTTGCTTCTCCTTCTTTATGTTATGCTAGCTAGGAACATGCCAAGATTGAAAGCCGTCGGTGCATCAATAGGAAGATATTTCGGACTTCTAACGAATCACGGATCTTTCTTTCAGCGACCGATTACAAATGTTTGACAAACTACACTTGTTGAAAGTGGTAAGTTTGAAATGCAATGCCGATCCAGTTTAGGCCATTTAAAATCGCTTTTTTTATTAAAAAAAAAAGTTTATTTAGGAGATATATCATACCGCACCCGCTACAGGTCAAGCAGAACTCTTTCTTCGAAGTCAACAAAGATAGAGATATTTAGGAGGAAGAGAAATCAAAATAAAGTCTAAAATTATCACTTCCTTCGAAGCATCAAGATTAGTTGCTAATAACAGTGTAATTACAAAAACTTGACACACAAGCAAACAAGCATGTCAGTTTTATTACTTGATTAGGAAAGAACTCTGCATGCATAAGCGTAGTAAGAACGAAAGCAGCCAAATTAAAACCTCTTTTTTTCTTCTTCTTTTTTTTTTTGCATTTTGATATTTGCCTTAGTGGATTTCACAGGATAGATCTCACACTTGCCAAATTTGGTAGTAGATCAATTGGAAACAAATTTATGGATCTGGGACCAAAGCTCGATCCACTAAAAGAGCACGTGGCCTAAATTTGTAAAACATGAAGGAGGTATAATTATAAAGTATTGGTCCAGAAAACATATAGCCCGACTTTAAATTTCAACATACAAAGTCTCTCACTTAGTATATTGTCTAGCTTTCTCTTCTAACACCAGCAGCCTCAACTCTCTAACTTTGAGCAGTCACCGACTCTTTTGTCTTGTGTATCATTCTCGTTCTTTCATGCTTATTATTATTACAACAATCACTACTACTACTATTATTATTCCTAATCTTTTTTATAATTTGTTTTTCTCCCGTGCGACTCTCTTTCTTATTTAAAAAAAGGGGTCATTTTCTTTCTAAATCCAGGTCTCATATAACAACGATTCGATACATAAATATATCATAATCTATAATGGGTGATGATATAGATCATAAAACTTGGGTTTTTTTTTTTTTGAAGAAGAAGAATTTGACAATTATGATTCAATGTTGTTTGGTGAGATTAATTGGGATAATACTGATAATGTCATAGTAGACCGAACAAAATTCCCTTCTATATTAGCAAATTAATTGGGTTTGATTTTCCATTCTTATCATTTTCTCCCCAGCTCTATACTCGCACCTATTTGTTTAATTTACTGGCCGAAAACGATACTTTTAAATTGTTCTCAACAAAGTAAAATATATTTTCTTGTTCAATGAAATCAATGCAGTAAACTATATAATTTTTTTTTTAATAAATGAACTTGTGGAAATCTAATGTAGAAGCAACTCCCACCGAGAGCCATAACCATGACCAATAGAAAGCATAAATTGTTTTGGATTTTGTCGCAACTTTGTGAAGTGGTCAACTGATTACAACTGATAGTCTAGGCTTTTCTTATATTCAGAATCCATAAGGGGAAAGAAATTAGATAGAATGTCACATAAAAATGCAATTAGATTCAAAGTTATCATCTTAAATTTGAAACATGTAATTAATTAATAATTGAATAATTTTCTTTAATGCAACGTTATGAAGATGCTATCTTGTAGCCTTCTGCAAAAACCCGGTCCTCCCGTGCAATGACAATAAAATGCCTTCAAAATAACAATCAAAATATTTATCTATTTATTTTAAATATTAATGTCATTTCTCTCTTTGTTCTTGTTGTTGAGTTTTGTGTTTTGATTAAACATAAGATGTATTATTTTGTGTTCTTTTTTTTCTCATTAGAAGTTTTAATGGGAAATAAATCTGTAATCAAATCAAATACATGGAGAGAGATGTGAATAAAAATTTGATTTTTCTCTGATTTAGCTGGTAAATCTATAAAATACAAGTAATTTGGCATTAGAAAATAAAGTAATTAATGTTAAATGACCTGTCAAAATTTAAAGGAACTCATTTTTTATAAATGGTGAAGTAAATGAGTTGATTTGTCTAAAAAATAAAGGAATCAATGTGAAAAAAAATAAAAAGGTTGAGGGTTTGCACATGATTTTTATCGAGTTTTTTATTGAGTTGCAATGTGAAGTAAATGTTTGGGATTTTAATTATAGATCGGTTGATTTAAATTTATTCTTGAATTGCAAGATATATGGCATTTAAAAGAACTATTAGTGGCAATAAACTTGACGTGAGATGGCAACATAGTATAAATATTGATAAGAATTCAAGAAAAGTTCAATGCAAGTATTGTTAGAAAATTTTTAATTAAAATATTTATCATTTCAAACATCATTTGATTTGTATTTGAAAGTATGTTGAGTCGTGTCAATAAATATAAGAAGATATAAGAAAAATGCTTTTAAATGTTTTGGTAAGAAATCAATAAGCAAGGGAGAAGAAAAGAAAAGTTTTTTAATATATTAAAAAAGATGAAGATAAAAATGAAAAGAAAATTTTTTTAATATATTAAAAAAATTAAAATTAAAAATAAAGAGAATAAAATTAGCTTAGAGAACAAAAGAAAGAGAGCAACATTCAAAGTACATAATCTATCATCAATCACATGTTAAGAAAGGATAATTTAAAAAAAAACATGTCGACAAATATAAAAAGGATATTTTTGAAAAAACATGTCGGCAAATTGCAAAAATTTTATACATTAGTACGATTTAATTGAGCTGTGTTATTTTGAACGTGTCAAATTAATGCGGTAAAATCGTGGCTGAGTCCAGTTCGATTACTATGCCGTGGTCGCTGCTCAGCTGAAGAACCTAGAAA
>Ga0325404_1006078_pt1 | contig 12695 bp, 4 predicted proteins | sample PopdelMetagenome_18_FD_205664 | JGI IMG/M metagenome (GOLD analysis project Ga0325404, IMG submission 205664) | Populus deltoides microbial communities from Bellville, Georgia, United States - Xylem-Control-R1 | ecosystem: Host-associated > Plants > Phyllosphere > Stem > Wood/Secondary xylem... | reverse complement strand
ATCAAGCTGCTACGTAACAGAGCATTGGAGGTTATTTTCAAGCACATATACAGGGAGGGCAATACCTGTGCCGATTGGCTTGCCAAGTCCGAGTTTGCATAGCTCATGGGTTAAGATGGTACGAGGTTACCTCGGCATGGATGCCACCTAAAGATTTTAGAACCTTTGTTGGGTGATTGTATGTGACTTTCTACCCCCATGAGCCTCAATTTTGTCCCTAATTTTGTCCCTATTTGTAGTTTGAGATTTCCAATATTACCCTTTTAATTTTCTGAAAGTTTCAATATTATTCCTAACCATTAAGTAACCCACCTTTTAAATTTGGTTGTAAAGTTTTTATTAAAAAAAAAAAACTAAAAGTGGAAGGAAAGTGACACAAATTACTATTTATTGTAATAGTATTATTACTGCTAATTAGCTATTAAAACTTTGAACAACACTTTGAACTATGTATTGGGGATAAGATGGTTTTTTTACTATGATATAATTGTTTTTTCTAAATTATATAAGGTTAGTTTGATAATTTTTTTTAATGTACAATAAAATTACTCATTTAACCTTATAATTGAATAATCTAATGCATACCGAAGGATATTTTTGTATTTTTAATTTTTTTTAGAATAATTTAATTATTTTAATGCCTTTAAAAACAATCAATAAATAGAACTTTCATCTAAGGGTTTTTTATGTCATTTATTGTAATTTTTAGTTATTTTATATTGTTTTTATTGTAATTTTCAAGGATACTTAGAGATATTGTTGTAAAATATATTTATTAAATATAAGCTTAAAAAAAAACTTATAGTGTGTGCGTGGATGGTCCCCGTGTTGTTAAGGCGGCGTGTGAGGGGTCGTTCAATCATTAAACATCGTTTTCTAGGGTGGTGTTTGAAAGATATTGACATCTTTTACTCGGTTGTACAATGTATTTTTCAAGATTCATGGTGGTTTATTGTTGGTGTTTATATTTTTTCTTTTTTCCTTCATCTTTCCTCCTTGAGTTTTGCGCTAGCCTATACAAAATTTCAGAACACCTTTTTCAATTCTTTTTGATTATTATTTCCTTTTATTTTAGAGTAAGCTATAAAATTATAAATGCCTTTCAATTTCATCTTCTATTATTTTTTTAATTTATAAATAATCTATCAAATTATAATTTTTTTACCCCTTGACATCTTTAAATATATAAATAGTTTATTAAATTATATATATATATATATATATATAATTTCACCTCTTATGATTTTTTTTTAATTTATCAATTTTTTTATCTTTAAAATTTGACAATCATTCTTTTAATTTTGTTTATTTTATTTAGGATTATTTTTTTTAATTGCACCATTCTTGAGTTTTTTCTATCAAATTTTATCTTCATTATTTTTGTTGCTTTTGCAAGTTTTTTCTTTGAAGTATGTTTTTTCCGATCTCATCCTTCAAAATTATATTGGTTGAAAATTAGATTTCTTAATTGAATATGGGTCAAAGATTTCATGGATTGTGAATTTTAGAAATCAGAGCAGGTTTAAGAGGTTCGCCGGGTTTGCTTGGTTTTTTTTTCTTTTATTTTTTATTTTTTATTTTTTTAATTCTTTTTTATTATTTTTTACGGTTTGATTCTATTGGGTTAGCCCTCAACAATTTCTTTCTACTTCACCTCTATATTTTTTTAATCTATAAATAATCTATCAAATAACAAATGTTTTTCAATTTTAGCCCTTATGACTTTTAATCTTTTAAATTCAGTTCTCGTTCTTTTAATTGCAATTTATTTTGTTTGGAATTTTTTTTTAAAATTCAATTTCATCCTTCTTTGGTTTTTTCTGTCAAATTTTTATCCTCATTCTTTTTGTTGTTTTTTTCTTTTGCAAGTTTTTTTACTAATATTTTTTCTGTGATTTTATTCTTTAAAATTAAATTTGTTGAGAGATAAGTTTCTTGATTGAATCCAGGTTCGGGATTTCACAAGTTGCAGGTTTTAAAAATTAGACTAGGTTTAGGAGGTTTACCTAGATTTGCTTGGTTTTTTTCCCTTTTTTTTGAGCTTATTTTTAATCCTTTTTTTTTTCTTATTTATTTTTAGGTTTGATTTTATTGGGTAGCCCTCTATAATATTTTTCAATTTCACCAAAATCATTTTCTAATCTATAAATAATCTATCAAATTACAAATGTTTTGCAATTTCATCCCTTATGATTTTTTTATCTTTCAAATTTGGTACTCATTCTTTTAATTGCTATTTATTTTGCTTGAAATTATTTTTTTTTCAAATTTCATCCTCCGTGGTTGTTTTTCTTTCAAATTCTATCCCTAATTTTTTTTCATTTTGCAAGTTTTTTCATTAATGTTTTTTCAACGATTTTATCATTCAAAATTAAATTGGTTAATAGTTAAGCTTCTTAATATAATTAGGTCTAGGATTTAACGAGTTGCAAGTTTTTAAAATTAAATCAGGTTTAGAAGGTTCGCCTGTGCTTTCTTGGTGTTTTCCCCTTTTGTTTTAAACTGATTTTTTTTTAAGTTTTACTTTTTTTTTTTGCAGTTTTCTTTTTATTAGGTTAGCATTGAGTTACTTGACAATCCGGATAGACTTATGTATGGTTTTTTTTTAATTTTTTTTCATTAGTTTATTTATGGTTGTTTTTTTTATATTATTTAAATTACCATTTGAATCAATGTTTTGAGACTTTGATTTATTTTAGTCTAGCACTTTTTTTATGAAAAGTTTTTTGCAGACAACATATCTAGTATTATCTATAACTAGAAGATTTGGGGTTTCATCAGCTCCCTCATTTTTCATATTCTCTCTCTCTTTCTCACTCTCTAATTCTATCTTTCATTTTTTTTTAGATTGAATTCCTTATTTTTTTAATTTCATTTTTCATCATTTAATAAATTTTGAATTGATGTTTATAATTTGTTTCAATTTGCATTATATGAGGTTATTACAGTCTCAAACAAAAATCTCAATATTTGACCGATGCTTAATTTTACGAGTTTCTATTTTTTTTTATCATAGTTTTTTTTTTTAAAAAAACAAAGTTGTTAAATCTAGTAAAACTCATGATTCAGGTCACGAGTTTGATGAGTTAAGTTGCAATGCCCGAGTTGATCTAATATAATATCGTCTTAATATTAAAAAAAATATCATTTTAATTTTTTTAAGTCAAACCACATTTTTTATTGGTTATCTACTTGTCTTTGGATACTAGGTTGTATTGAAGTAACTTTTACATTGATTAATTTTAAATCCAAGTTTAATAAGAAATCAGTTCGGAAGATTTCATGGTTAACCTATTAGAACTACAACTTGTACTTTTTTGTATATTAAAAAAAATTAATCTGCCACTATATTTCTAAATGTTTTTGTAACATATTATAACATATATGTGAATATAAGAGGATAAAAAAAGGAGAGAAGTGAGAAATAATAAAATAAAAAAATGAAAAAGTTCAGCTTTTTGTTGGTTAGTTAGTTAGTAGTAAAGGGTAAACCTGGAATAATATAAAAACTGAGTAATATTGGAAATTTTTATCTATTTTCAGTTGAAGAAGAGAGACCAATTTTACTGCATAAACGCATATCTTTGACTATGGTATAGCAGAAATTCCATTTTAGTTCTCGGGGATTTGAATAATAGAACCATCTGCCGGTTCTGAGGCATCTGATCCTTTCGTTTTATAGTTCAATAATCAGTATGAAGTCAACATGCGAGGGAAGAAGGTGAGACGAGAAGAGGGTTATTAATGACATAATTTGTGTAGCCGCTGGTGGTGGTGGTGAGTCGGTGATACTAATGCGGTGTGGGAAACTCAACCGATTTGCAGCTGGCTTTTGTTACAAGGGGAAACCAGTAACACTCACTTTGCATAATCAAATCCTTGTGACAATTGTTGCATCAATCGCTTATAAGTCCAGATATTGCATTGCTGACAGTTTCCAAGTTCTTATGACAGAAAAAACACAATAATCAGAAACCAATATTGGCAACCCAACAGCAGTTGCAGCCAGTTTAGAAGATTTGAAAAACGCCATTCCAAAACTCGGGCTTGGTTTTGTTTCCATTGCATTAGGGGTAAAAATTGATCCAGCCCTCACAATTACAACCAATCGATCCAGTCTCAAATCCTAACTTCTAAAGTTTCAAATGGACACTTTGTGGTTGATTGTAAAATTCTCATTTGATGTTACACATGTATTTTGTTGCAATTTACCAATATGATCACTGATGAGAGACGATACAAGTAGGGGGTAACTAAGTAAGACAGTATAGTCAGACCTCACCTCCTCGTTCCTTCAAAGGCTGAAAAGATGTGAACCACTGCTTCCATGGAGCATCCTTTTGCTGCTCAATCCAGGATAAGAAAGCACTGTCTATCAAGCAGAACACATTGACGTAGAGGAGTTGGTACCTGACAGGCACATACCGAAAATTCACAACTTGAAATATTGGCCACACGCCACCCTCCAAGATCAAGGCTGGGAGGAAGTCCCTCTTCACATCTTCCTTCACCTGAGCAACATTCTTGCCCGTGGAAAAACCCATGTAAGTGAAGAACACAAACAAATCGAAGGGCCCAAAAATTATGCCATCAGCAGCCACTTTAGTGGCGACAAATCGAGGTGACTTTGGTTGCAGTAGAAATCTCAGCCTTATAAACCTGTCTAAGCCTTCATACCTAGAAAAAAGTTTCGTACATGTAAAACACAAGATTTGATCCTCTGATACTTGTGCATGGTGATTCTGGCAGTTTCATTTTTGTTTTGAAGTTAGCTTTCCAGTTAAAAGATAAAATCCAGTTTCAAACAACCATGTGATGATTCAATAACATTTTCCATGCCTATACTGTCTACAGTCGACCTAGGTGAAACCATTTATTCACATGAGCTCAGAAGGCTGTCTTTGGTAGCTGAAAAACTATGCAGTAGCCCGAAAGGATCCAACTAAAATGACCAAAGGAAATAGTAAGATGAAAAGGACGAACCAGAAATGGCCAACAGGACCAACAAAGCCAAAGCCAAACATGCTTGTGATAGCTACACGTTTCCAATTGATTTTAAATTCTGCACCCTCATTCTGCTACATGAAACAAAAAATATAGTCAGTTCAAACAAATGATTGCAACAGACACGCACACATGCACACACACAAACATATAACCAGCTTCAGAGAAGATGATAATTCAGTTAAATTTAGAAACCATCATGCTAATTCTGCAAAAGTACCGATTGAAATCGAAAGATACTGAAGAAGGTCAAATATACACGGTACAAAAACTAGAATTTTAGAAACAAAACAATCATGATCAAGCATATTTCCCTCAATCAAAATCTCGATTTGATCAATTTTAATGTGCAATCCTTTGGCCATATTGATCAGAATATCTGAAATCAGGGTTTGGCACATTTACTCTTGTCACTGACTAGAATTAAGGATGTTAATGCATTCAGTTATTGTTTCTTTACGTAATGTGATTGATTCAAAATAATGCAACATAATTTCACACTTGAACAAGAAAGTGAACTATCCCTTGAATGCAACAATGGCCATCAAGTCAACAGCCACGATTGTGGTTGATTGAAAATAATTCAACAGAATTTCACACTTAAAAAGGAAAGTGAACTATCCCTTAAACGCAACAATGGCCAACAACAAGTCAACAACCACTAAGCCTCAATCCCTAGATGGATCCTAAATAAATGGCATCTGAAAAAAGAAGGCTCCATTGGAATGTGGAATCCGAATAAAGGAGAAAACTAGCCACATTCTTGAAATAAATAACAAGCAAGAGGTCAGTCCAATCCACAATAGTAAAGCAGCTGCCTTCATAAAACCAATACAGATAAAAGCAGGCACCAGCTAAGCAGCAAAAAAGACATCCAAAGATCGTCAAATTGATGCCTCAGTATTTTAAGAATCCATAAACAAAGCTGACATAGTTGAGAAAAAAACACAATTCACAGATAGATACCCAGATGACAAATCAAGAAAAGGAAATATCAATTATAAAAAATAGATAAAAACCCAATTCGCAAGGAAGTTACAGATTTTGGAAGAAGGCTGGTGGCCGTAGAGTGAGTGATGTATTGAGCACCAATGTCACCAATGCCCCAAAGGGTTCCAGAACTGACAATTTGGGTCTTCACTGGATGAGAAGATAGACAGTGTTGGTACCATTTCCATGCCTTCAGCATCTTTTTATCAAGGAAAGCGAGAGAGGTGGGGAAGAGAAGTATAGATTTTAGAAAGCCATGACCTGTGGATGTCCAGCTTGCCAGAAGCTCTGACTTCGACACATCTCCTCGATTTTATATACATCATCAACACTGTATCTCTACTGACTGCTTTAAAACGAATAATTATCATTATTTATTTTTAATCGTAATTTACTATCATTATTAAAATTAGACCCGTTTGTTTACTGGAAAGTAATTTTTTTTGAAAAGTGAATTTCGAAAAAAGTAAATTTTGAAAAAGTGAATTCCGGAAAAGTATTTTCCGATGTTTGGTAGTGTAATGGAAAATAAGTTGGAAAACACTTTCCAGTGTTTGGTTATGTCATGGAAAATGAGTTGGACAATAACTTATTAATGTTTTATTTTTCTCAAGTTTATTAAAATAATGAGGAACAAATCTTACAAATTAAAAAGTTGAATGAGAATGAAATTGAAAAAAAAAAAATTTCATAAATTATCTCAAATAAAATAAATAATAATTAAAATAATAGAGATCAAATCTAAAAAATTAAAAAAAATAAAAGGTGAAGAAATTAAAATAATAATAATTAACATTTCATAAATTATTTCAAATAAAATAAGTAACAATCAAAAGAATGAGGAACAAATTTGATAGATAAAAAATTTCAATAAAACAAATGATAAGGAAAAAGCAAATAGCAATTATAAAAATAAGGACCAAAATTAATATAAAAATTAAATTTTAAGAGATGAAATTGAAAAATAAATATTCAAAACAAATTATATATAACAATCAAAAGTTTGAGGATCAAATTTGATATAATCAGCAAATAATGATATTTCTAAATTTTTCACAACTTCTGGAAAGTGTTTTCCGCCCAAATTTTTCAGGAAAACACTTTACTAAAAACCAAGCCAAATTTTCCTTTGATTGGAAAGTGTTTTCCGTTGACCAACTTTTCTAATGGCAAATAAACACAAGAAAGTTTGGAAAGTGGTTTTCCGGAAACCACTTTCCGAAAAACAAACACAGCCAAAAGGGAAAACACTTTCCTGGAAACCAAACCAAATTTTTCTTTGATTGGAAAGTGTTTTTCGTTGACTGGAAAGTGTTTTCCGTTGACCAACTTTTCTAATGACAAACAAACACAGGAAAGTTTGGAAAGTAGTTTTCTGGAAAGTGAATTCCAGAAAACAAACAAGTCCTAAAAGAAACCGTTTTACTTAACCTTATTAGATAAACACTTTTTTAAAATAAATAAATAAAAAAAGATAAAATACAATTGGTAAAGCGTGATGCCGCCTGACAATTTAGAATGTGTTCTTATAAGATGAAAATTTCACTTGATCTGCTCATTTTCTATTCAATTTTACCATGTTAACTCGGATGAAGGGGAAATTTATTTTGGTTTTGTGTGGGGCAAGTGAATTGTTCATCCAACCCGTCACTCAATCCAATATTTTTTTTTATTTTTTTTATCTAATTATTTTTGCTATATATATGATTTTACAAGAATTGTATATAGAATGATGCTCTACTTCTCTGAAAAATTAGTCATAAAAAATAAACTGAAAGTTCATGTTCAAAGAACTAGAAAAACAGTTTTTACAATTTTCATATAAAATAAACTAAAATGATAAGTAATACTATATTCTTTACACACACACACACAAATACTTTTATTAATATGAAACATTATAATAATTTTAATTTTATATTTATTAAATTAAAAAAATATTTTCATTATAAATTTAATATATTTTCTCTGGAGTTAATATAGTTTTTTCATGAATGCCAAAAATATAAACCAATATTTAATATTTAGATCATCTCATATACAAAAAAATTAGACTTGTTATTTTTTTATGAAAATCATTATAACCTTGTCATATTTCTTATTTTTTAGGTAAAAAACTCCTTTACATTTTTGATAAATAATTTTTTTTTCAATTTTTCATTAAAAAAACTAAAAAATGAAGAAGAAAACTAGAAATAAAGATGGAAATAGTTTTCTATGAATAACCAAGCCTTTAGATTTTGAAATTTATTTTGGTTTTATTTAGATATTTTATGTTATGATGTTGTGATTTGTGGATGACAGTTTATTAACTTTATTTCTTTTATTTCTTTTTATTTCTTTTTATGTGAATTCTATGATGATTTTTTTAAAAAATTTTAAAGTTTTAGTATATATATATAGAATGGATATCTAGTGGATGGATAAAGCTCAGTAACTAACCAAATCATCAAATTAGATATAGAGGATGATGTTGGGTTTTTTTGAAAAGCAAAAATAATAAATTTTAAATTTTTTAGGATTTTAAAAAATTTTATTAGATAAATTTAGAATCGTTTAGGGTTTATCCAAAAATTACCTGAAAATTAAATGTTTATTTGGCTTTGAATATTTGCTTCAAGATTAAGTTATTGCAAACCACAAGTTATCCAAATATCCGGTTTTTAACTGTAATACACATGAACTACAAGTGAGAAATCTCTTATACCCTTTTAGGAGATAGAAATTATTATAGCTTTGAATATTATCTCTTTTCTTTTGTGTTTTAGATATTTATATATTGCACTCTATTCACTTAAAAAAAAAATGCATAACATTTTATTTATAAGAAACCTAAAACCCTATAAATAGTAAAATAATAATTTACCTCTTAAATAATATCACATTATTATTTTAGAATAATCTTAGAAATTATTCAATCAAACCCTTACCTGATTGTTTTTAAATCTAAAATTGTAATCCCTATATTAATTATATTTTAGTCCTCAATTTTTAAAATTTATTAACAATCAAGTCACACTTGATTAATCATCTCATTTTAATTTCTGACCAATATTTCTTATGTATGTGACCTATTAGGTTCCTTAATAATTTGGTCCAAATATAAATAATAATTTTAAATAAAATAAGATTAAATAAATTAAACAATTTAATTTATTATCAACTCAATAATTTATTGATTTATATTTGAAGATCAATTACAATATTTAGCAACATGTCATGATTTTCTAAATATTAGAAAAATCATAAGTGATTTGACTTAATCTTTAGTGACTAGTTTCTCAGTGTAATTATTATCCCTCCATCAAGATTATACTGATTTACATATTATAGCATGAAGTATGTTTGATTTATTAAATCATGTTAGTTGTCAATATTATAGTAATTAATTCTTTGAATAAGATTTTGAAACTCTTTTCAAAACCCATTTCACCTTGACCAAAGATTTCACAATTAATACTATTTAAAAACAGATGAAATATTTTTTAAAATTCATCTAGGGTGATAAATCCTCTCTTGATTATTCAAATATCTTCATATAGTTTATATCCAATATTTGCTTGTTTGTTACCCTTGATTAGAACAATGTGTAGTCATGATCAAAACTAACATTTTTTGTATAAGATAACTTAATGATCTCAAGTTTAAGGATCACTTACACAACTATCACATGAGCTTTTAAATAGACATGAGTGATCTTTACATATGGAATTCTCTTGCGGGTCAGTTTAGTGTATATGTTATTTTACAAGTACCTACATATTAGTTTCATGTATCTCTTATACCTTAATTTATGAGAGTAACTACTTCTTTTCATAAAAAAAGAAACATAATATGCATCAGTTTTAACAGCTATAATTAATATCCAATCTTAATAGAATATTGACTAATAACATTTAGGAATAATGCTTTGATGCAATAAAAATCTCATAAGTATAACAACGTTTATAATTCATATACAAAGTATTTTTATTCCATAAATTTTATCTTTACTTTATATTCATTAATTAAATATAATTGAATATTAAATATAAAAGGCTTTATTAATAATAAATATATTTTACATAAATAAAATCAATACTACATATAACCAACCGATTGACTACAAGGCATATTCATTAACAATGTTTGTTTTTGCAGTTTAACCTGCTTTTTAAAGTGTTTTTCAAACTGTTTTTCACCTGAAAAAACATCAGAATGATTTTTTTATGTGATTTTCAATGATTTTAATGTGCTATTATAAAAAAAAAAAAATTTTAAAAAAAAATTTTATAAAAATATATAACATTACCAAAAAAACACTAAAACTCAACCTGCCCCAAGACATTGCTATCCTTGGACTTCTGCTATATATTTATCGTCGGTTTGTCTCATAGAGAAGAAGAATAGAAAGGTAGTGGTTGTTGGCGTTTGGTGGATCTTATCTGATGTTCTATAAGTAATTTTTGTGACACTTGGGAAGGTGTATTTAGTCCCCAACAAGCGTAACGTGATGGTAAAGGGTTTGAGATCTGCATAACAGGTCTCGAGTTCGAGTCAGGGCGTGCATCTCTTGTAAGAGCCTGGGACAGCTGGGGTTTTACTCCCTCATCTGGGCCCACAAAGTACGCTTTCCGGGGGATGAGGTTTCCTCTAATCCCAAAAAAAAAGGTATTTGCTACAGTAACCTAAGGTTATTTAATTGTAATAAATTCGAGCATAGTTATCTTTCGAATCAAGGGAAAGAATAGCAATCCTTTAAATAACAAATAAATAATAAGTATTTTTCTTCTAGCAGTAAGTATTATATTTTCTCAAAAAATATTCCAGAGTTTAGAAGTATGACCATTATAAAAACAACAGGTACATATTGTATTTTTTAAGACTTAATAAATATAATATTTAATAAATACTAGCAGTATTTTTTTCTCTCGTCATTATCTTGTAAGAGACATTTGTATTGTGTCTAAAGGTGCTGTTTGGTTACTATACCATAGAGACAAAAATATATTTAATTAAAAAAATAAAAATAAAAATAAATATATTCTTGAAGTAATTTTGAAGTAAATTTTGTACTTTCAAAATAAAAGATAGAGAGAACATGTTTTTACAAATAATATTTATTATTTTTTATTTCTAAAATATCAATGACATAAATTCTTAATTCCACCACAATTATTTAACTAAGATATGTAAATATAAAAATTATTATTATTATAATTTTAAGTCGATTAATTTTTTTATTTATAAAATATATTAAAATGATATCATTTTAACAAAATAAAAAATCAACTAATTTTGACCGTGTGTTATCTTGGATTGCAAGTTTACCTAGTTTTTTTTATTGGGTTAAGCCCATTCAATCTTTCCTTTGTTTTTTTTAAACCGGACTAGTCTAGGTTTTATAGTTAGGGTTATTATATTATTTTTATTATTATTATTTTCAATATTTAATATAAACTAAGGTAGAAAAATAATATTTATTTTCTAAAATATATAAATTTGAGAATAATATATATTAAAGGTAAAATAGATTTTATATATATATATATATATATATATATATATATATTTTATCTACTATTAACTAAATAAAATACAATGGCAATAACTTTACTTTGTAATTCACTACCGATCATAATTTTATCTTTATATCTTTTATCTTATACATTTTTTCTATCTTTATTATTTTATTTTTATTTTATCTCAGGATAATTTCCAAACACTACCTGAAATATATATAAATTTGTTTTTAAAAGAATATATTTATACATGCAATAAAAACTTAAATTAATGTAAATTATTATTTTTAATTCATATCCAGAAACAAAAACTAATTCTAAATTGGAGGTATCAATGTATTAAAATTTAAGTAATCAGAGCAAATAATTTTTATATAATAAAACATTTATAAATCATTTCATTAGGTACATAGCGCAAGATTTATAGACGTGTTACTATATGTTCACTTTGATAAAAGGTAAAGCGACTGGTACTTTAATAACAATGGGTAGTTTTCCTTTTTAAATAATTCGATTAAGGATAATTTTACTATATTGGTTGTGAATTTTTATTTTACGTTTAATGAAGTAAAATTACATTTTAAAAATTAAATTAACTTTTTTGTTTTTGTAAAAAATATTATAGTTAATACAATTTAACAAAATGTTCTTTATGCAATTATACTACTAATAGGATTTCTAATTCGATCCCAGAAAATATATTTATTAAAAGAAGCAGCCACAAATCCCGAACAAAACTAGTTTTAATTTTTAAAAAGATATAAGGATATCCGGATAAAAAACAAAATACTAATATGATTTCTTTAATGTCCTTAACTAATTAGTTTTAGTTTTAGAGATGTAAACCAACTATTATTACTATAATAATAGAATTTACTAATATTTAGGTAATATTGCAGAGCCTATTGTTAACGTTATTAGTACTAGTACTGTTATGAACATAACAATAATTATAATTGTTTTATTCATGGTAAAAAAACATTTTTACTATGGTCAAAATACATTTAAAGAGTATAATAAAATAGTTTTAATTTAACTCAAATCAAGTATTATTTTAATAAAAAATATTTTTTTAGTATTAAAAATAAATTAACAATTATATAGTGTAGACAATTCAAAAGACTTGTTGACATGGGTGTCAAAATACATTCACATGGCATGGCATGCTGACATATATGTCAAGAGTGGATGAAATTTTCA
>Ga0325404_1006069_pt1 | contig 12706 bp, 5 predicted proteins | sample PopdelMetagenome_18_FD_205664 | JGI IMG/M metagenome (GOLD analysis project Ga0325404, IMG submission 205664) | Populus deltoides microbial communities from Bellville, Georgia, United States - Xylem-Control-R1 | ecosystem: Host-associated > Plants > Phyllosphere > Stem > Wood/Secondary xylem... | reverse complement strand
CTGCATTTAAAATGAACATTTACCATAAATTAAAGCTATCTTATATTATCAGATCTATTATTATAAAACATGCTCTAGTTAAGGAGTTATTAATACTTCAAGTGCAAAATGATGATATAAAACCTTAATAAAAATGCACTTTTAAGTACTAATCACATATATATATATATATATATATATATATATATATATATATATATATATATATTGTGTGTGTGTGAGAGAGAGAGAGAGAGAGAGGTTGAGATTGACTTATGGTTAAGATGATATGAAATAAGTTCTAAGACGAATGGTTTATGTGGTTACAACAATTGTGCAATGAAGGAATTAGTCAATAACTTGGTATGTCCATTTATAAAGGAAACTCTGTCAAATTTTCATTAGAATTGCTTATCAGTAAAAGAATATGATGATGTGTATAAATACAAAAAAAAAATTGTCATGAAAAGAAGTCACAAACAAAACACATACTCGGTTTGAAATGTGAAATTATTATAGTATTTCCATATTTAACATCCTATAAAGGATGGGGGTGTATAAGGCTAAAGGACTTACATGAGGTTTTTTTCTCATTGAAACTCCTATGTTTATTGAATTCATTTTGCTCCATTGTCTTCCTTTTTTGTTATCAAATGTAAAAAATTGTATAGATCAAAAATGAAACACAGCTGGAAACCAGCAAGTCAAAATATACAGACATATACAGATCAGCTAAAAGGAACAGGCTCCCTTGAATAATCTAAGGAAACATGCTCCTTGAAACAAAGAAACCAAATCAGCTAGCTAAACAAAACCAGTAAACGAACACCATATCACGAAGGATAGGGCCAACAACAAAACAGGAACACATAGGCTATAAGCACCTAACACAAATTAATAAACTGCAGGGCAGCCTAAGACATCATATCAACCACATCATGCATCTAGAGACCAACGGCTACTGGAAATGATAACAAAGCATAAGTAAATGCCAGCGAGAAGCCAAACAGCAACAAACCATAGCTGAGACTAAGGCTCTAACCCCAATAAATCACCAGCAAAGCAGCAACAAGAAAATGCTGCGTAAAATCAAACTGGCCAGCCAGCAGAACAAACCACCAGCAGTAACAGCAGGCACAAGCCAAACACAAACAGAAAAGAAAGACTGCACAAAACCAAACTACCCAACCAGCTTAACAGAAGAGCAGAACTGCCAGCAAAGCTGCACCAGGAAAATCAAGCAGCCCAATCTGTGGCAAAATAGAAAAGTTGCCCTAAAGGAAACAAGCAAGGAATCTGCACAAGAGATAAAACAAAACCAACTAGTCTACCAAATAGTTTGCAGGCAATTCAATACAAACCAATAAGAAACTAAAGGAACAACCTCCCTATCAAAATACATAATACAAATAAAAAATCAAAAGGTGGATGATGGAGCAGAGTCATCTGAGTTGTGCAGTGGCTGAAAAGCGACAGCAGGGGCCTCGGACTTCCCTTGCGGACCCAAACAAGTGATGGTAGCTGCTTTGCTTCTAGTTAAATACTGCCTCTTGGGAGGGGTAGCAACAGTATCACCTTCTTTATAAATATGTACTCGTGGAGTAGTAGGGAGTGTGGAGCCAGAGTGCTTAGATGCAACAACTTTGGTCCTCTTGCGACCAGGAGACTAAGGCCTCGGTTCACCAGCTGTGACAGCTTCAAGGAACATAGGATCCACTAGGGGATCAATAAAAGGGCCTGCACGATATGGTTCCTACTTCTCAACAGCAGTTGTCTCTGCAGAGGGGCTGGAGTTGGCAAAACATGCTAGAGTTTTATAAGGCCCTTTCGTATGTTTGGGTCTGATTCCTTTAGTGCAAGTGATAGTAGAATGGCCCAGGACCTTATACTGCTTGTAGAAACGTTGAAGTGATTCATACATAACCTGCTGGGGCAAAGATGTACCATTGGGCAGAACCACATTGACAGAGGATGGCAAGTCTAAGAGCAGGTCAACTTCAATAAGAACTTTAGCATACGAAAGTCGGGTCATTTGTGCAATAGGATCATCACAGTGGATTGGCTTCCCAATCATGCTAGCAATTTTCGATACTTAAATTAGGGTTCAGCATCTTAGAGGCAGATTTTGAAACCTCACCCAAGTTGGCATTGTGGTCATTTCAGTGGATTAAAAATCAAAGAAATCTAGCATTACTTTCAGGATGAGAGGTCGGCCAAATACTGAATATGGACCTCTTCCTAAAACGTCTAACATTTCCATTTCAGAGGAGAAGGCAAAGATTAACCAGCCCGAATCATGCATTATGAAGTGAGCTTTATGTTGTCAGTTTTTACTAATGTAAGTTAACAAAGAAGCATATTCTGGGAACTTCCTGGCAACATAGCTAATCAAATAGAATTTCCACTTAAAAACAAGTTCATCGACATCAGTTTCCTGAAGATGACATGATGCAGAGGATGCATATTCAGGAAAGTGAACAAGAGTTGGAGACTAGGAATTTGAAGTACCTGGTGGTGTGTCAGCGGGAGCACCCCTGCTACAGCCAAGCAGAGACTTATCCTACGCTAGGGATGCGAAAGAGGTGATGCCAACAGGGGAAGGAGTGATACCAGAAGGAATTGTTGAAGGGTGGCACTTTTCCAGAAAATGGTAGGGAGGGATCAGAAACAGTAGACGGTGCGAGGTTGAGACCGTCTGAGCCCGGGCAAGAACCGCTAGGGTTAGACCCGACCAAAAGTTTGGTGGGTAAGAGGCTTGGTCTAAAGATGCCATAGGAGCCTCCATTGCAACCACAAAAAGCGAGAGGATGTGGTGATTGAGCAGGAGAACTATTCTTTTGCACGGTTTTGTTCTTGTGTTTAGATGAAACCCTAGCCGCACTCAAGAGATCAGCGAAATTAGAAAAAACAATGTTCGTTCTGGGTGGAGTAAAGGTTAGAGAAGGGGAAATAGACCATGTTGAACCGGAGAGCAGCTGCGGGACTGAACCTTAGGCGTGCACGAGGTAGGCGCATGACGATTAGTTTGAAGCTAGAAATTGCCCTGGGTGGAACGAAGAATGGAAGATTTGTTCTTTGATTTTGTCATAGTAAACCGAAGAAAGAAAACTAAGGAGTAGATGACAAGAGAAGAAGAACGGTGCACAATAAAGGAAGAACACAGACACGGCTTGGAGCACACATATCATTTCTCTCAGTACAATCGGGAGCTTCTCTCTCTTGACTGCTCTGCTCTTTCTTGATTCCCATTGTCTTTTGTTATACTTCTCAATGATCCATACTTTTATGAAATCACTCTCCCTATCAATGCACATCATTACAAGTTTTCCTTCGTATTTGACAAGCCCAATATCCTTGCTGTCATTGCCTCAGAGGCTAGTGGAGAAAGTGGAAACAAGAAATAGCTCTTCATTTTCACATGAAATGCAAATATGTTTCTTTTCCAAATAAACCAATGAAGTGAACCATTCACGAATACTTTTGTCATTTGAATAAGGGACTCCTCTTGTGGAAACTTTACCTCATATATAGAATTCATTATCATGTGGATGAAACTTAGGCTTCAAGAATCACATGATCTTGTAGTGTAAAGGTTTTGATCTTGCAATCATCACACCAAATTCTATAATATCATATTGTGTCTTTGGAATCGGGATATACTGTCATTGTTTGGTAGTAAGGTTGTCCACATAATATCATGGTTCATGGTATATGTGACAGAGTAATGCTCATTGATTTATTGATGCTACAATCTCCACATGGTCAGGAAGGAAATGAAATGACATTTCAGGATGGGGCTTCAAAATGTCAATTGAAACAAAAGAAACATGATATTCATTCCTAATTATACTTTGCATAAAGAACCCAAAGACAATGTTGGCTCTTTGGTTGTGTAGCTTCGTGAACGTGGTTTCGTAAGTGAATGCATTAAAACTTCATAGATTGCATTCGGGCATAGTTCATAAGATGAGTTCATGGTAAAGCAAAGGTTCTTGTTACCAAATTGAAGAAAACCATAATGATGCTTCTTGATTGGAAGTTGAGCAAATCCTCTTTAACATTGTTAAACATTGGGAACTCTTGACTCTTTAGGGGAAAACTAGATTTAAGAGACTTATATTTCAACCTGTGAGCATGCATGTTAAATGTATAAGCATGTTTTTATATGATGAACTCGCCCTTAAAAAGTGACACATAGTCGTTACTTTTACATGATGAACAAGAATTTTGATTCTTACCCAAACTCTATAACGAAAATTTTTTGAGCGACGACCATTGTATCACCTATAAGCCCTGAACTCAAGATGCTGCATGAAGAGCTTGCCTTGATGCAAAATATGTGTAGGGAGCATACACCCTAAAACCATATTCTAATCTTTTAATGTGAGATAGGGGGTAGGTTTACTACTTGATCTCTAAAAAATGATGTCACGTCACGTCGTATGCGTACGTACGACACACATAGAACATAAAAGCCTAGTCCAATACTATCAAAACATGAGGTCCTTAGTGGAGTCGCCATTTTATCGCTCATTCATGCACAACATTGCGATAACGGGATCAAGAAATCACCACCTAGTTGTTTGATTCAGGGTCACTAAGAAACTCGGGTAGACTAATCTTATATTAAATTCTAGGATAAAGGACTATTTGTGGCTAGAGAAGGTATTAGCACCCCTAGCACGCCTTAATTGAGTTAAGATGTATTGTATGGTTTAGATGTAGCTTAAAGGTATTGATGGGTTCCTGACCAATGGTCTGTCTATGACTTAAAACAAATATTTACGCTTATGAATAAATCTAGTATTTTGAATTTATTATGGGCTCGTATACCTAAATAAATTCTTATTGGAAAACAAACCATATAGGTGCCTTGACAAGGTTCACCAATCCTGGAAGGCGAAAGGGTTTTCCACAACTCGTATATCATGTTGAAAAATACTTCCAATTAAAATTGATGAATATCTGAAATAATTCTGAGAATTTTCTAATCAACTTCTGGTATTTAAATATCAGCTTTCTTGTAGGTCTAATATTTATATTATAATGTTTACCATTAATTCTCACAAAAAAAATTAGGGTTTTTAAAATATTAGCCAAGTTCTCATGGATTCAATAAACTATATTAAATCCAAAAAATGCATGCAAAGATATTTTTTGAATTTTTATGTATATAAAAAATGTTAAATCATACCATTTATTTTTTAATATTTTGTTAGCTAAAATATGATTTTTATTTTTTAAAAGACTTGATCATATGCACACGAAATGTCTGAGATTTTGATGAAAAATAAGTATTTTAATACTAGGTTAATATTTTACAATATAAATCTACAACCTTGAAATTAAACAAAATTGTTGAATAAACATGCAAATGACCTGTTTGGAAAAAAAAACTCATTTTTATTCAAAACAAAGCTATCAAAACAGGCTTAAGGACATGTTTTCCCAACATGTCCTTAAGCCTAAATTATTTTATTAAAATAGTAGCAAACCAAAAAAAGCCTTATCCATTGACTTGACCGGGTTGACCCAAAATTTTAGGTTCGGCTATAAACCGAACTAAAAATCCTTGTTTGACTTGAAAAAATAACCCAAAACAAAACCGAAGAAAAAAAAAAGATTAAACAATAAAAAAACTAAAAAACTAAAAACATATTAAGTAAAACAGATCAACTATTAAAAAAAAAAACACAAAGAACATTTACAATAAACCTAGCCACATGACTCTCAAATCAGACCAGATATGGACAAACTAATGACACAGACATGTTGAAAATTAAGCAATGATTAATAATATAACATCCATTCACTTTGATTATCACTCAAAAGTCATAATTTTATTAAAATAAATTTCGATTCAAAACTAAAACCCTAGGATTAAAACAAAAAAAAAAACATGTTATTGATGCAAATAGACCTTTGATTATTAACAAATTAAGTATAAAGAAAGGCTTTGTGCAAAGAAATTGACCAAAATTAGTCCAAATCCAAGAACTAAGACCATGTTCTTCCAAAAAAACACGAATAACATTGCCCAGAAACTCAGCAAAAACTTATTCATTGCCCAGCACTGCCAAGCTCCAAAAATGCACATTTTAGGCCTCTAAATACACTGCTCTCTTAATCCCCACAACTCACATTGTCAATATCAAACATAATTAAATAAAAAAAAAACAAAAAACATCAAATCATCACAAACATGCATTAACTTCCAATTTCATAATTGGGTTGCTAATTTTATCAATTTTATACATTTTAGTTCTCCAACTTTTTCACTTGTCATTTTGGTCCTCCACCACCAATTTTTGGCTTTCTTCTTATATGTCCTCTTATATATATATGGTCAAAAATAAGTAACAATATGTACAAGTTCTTAGAATTTAATTGATCAAAAATATAATTTAAAGAAGCATAAAATTATTGTGCGTCTGTTGCCTTTCTCATTTTCAACTAATTAAAAAAAATATAAAACTAATAATTCATCTCTTAATCACTTATTATTACTATTTGTATGAAACTTTCTTTGTATAATATGTTTTTTCAAAATATAAAGTTGATGTCCATTTTATTAAACTTACACAACCATATTTGCAATGCAACCAAAGATTGAAAATAATTATGCATATAATTTATTAAATATAAAAAAATCATAAAAATAAGTTAAAATCTCAAAAGCTAGGTAGCAAATGCCAAAAGAATTACAAGTCATGGTTCATATAATATGTAGGATATATACAATTAACAACAACAACAACAATAGATAAATTATATATTAATTTCTTTTGAACTTCATGCTCAATTTTATATATATAAAGGTTATTTCATTAAAATCACACAACCTGATAAAGAAAATAGTCATTATAAACAAAAACAAAACAATCACACACATAAGTACAGTGTTTTACATGTTTGTCCATGCATACATCCACATGCAAAAAGAAGAAAATTTTATTATTTTGAATTAGCACAAGTTGGGAGGATTTTAACTCTACTTTCAAGTACTTGTAATCCTGATAGCACACGATAAATGCCTTGTATAACATATAAACAAAGTACACCATATATTTAGTATAATCCAAAGGTATATTAGGCCATACCACCATAAAAGATTTATTCTTTTATAGTGTGGGAGTAATGTCACCACACCTTTAGACTATCTAATTGAAGTGCATTCATATATAGGTCATTTTGTCATATAACATTAGCCCTATAATACAATATATACTCAACAAGTCTTCATACTAGTTGAATTCTACTAAAGCTAAAAACAGTTTACCTTGCATTCAAACACCTCCAGGGCTAAGTTATGCCACTTTTAATAACGCATATAAAATCTAAACACTACTTAAACTTGTACAGAAAAAGTAATATTGTCAACATATTAATTGAGTTAATTGTAATAACAATATTTTTCACAATAGCATCATATAAAAGTAGTAATAACCCAAATGAAATGGGGACATCAATATATTTTTCCTCTTATGAAACATATTGTGTCATAACAATATTTTTCACAATAGCATCATGTAAAAGTAATAATAACCCAAATGAAATGGGGACATCAATATATTTTTCCTCTTATGAAACATATGGTATTTAGTTAGATGTATGACATTTGGACTCTCATGCACAAAGTCATATCCTGGTCGAAATTGAGTTCACTAAACAAACCTCTCAACCAAATAGCTATTTGTATGCTTAAGTTGCTAAAAAACTTTCAGCTTCTATGATAAACAATGCAATAACAGATTACAACATGACATACCAAGAAAGTATCTTATATATCTTTCAGATATTGAAAGATCCGTTAATAGTCATTTGATGAAATCCTCTAGTTTCTTTTCTTTCATTTTATCAATCGAGTATTCTATAAGGTTGCCTCAGTATTTAGAGCATAAAATTATAGTTAAGTATATTATATATCTTTTCTTTCATTTCATATAACAATAATGATGTGTTGCTTAGTTGACTCTGAAATTATTTGGAGAAGATCTACTCATCTTCTTAACTCATGAGAATGATTTCTCTTTAGCTAAAAAAGAATTTATTTATTTATTTATTGAACCATTAGAAAAGAAGTTACAATGCTTCCAAATTTTTTTTTAGATACATAAAAATCATAAATTTTTTAGCTAGACAGGTTTCTAAAATGTTTGCATGATTGAATTCAAAATACTCCGCCAAGCTTCAAATAAGTTAGTTTCGGTGACTCATATGCAAATGTTTGGAAAGCCACCCTAAGATTACTTAGGTAAATTTATATGACTTCCTCAAAGCTTCCTATAAAATGGATGCATTTTAGCTTATTTTACATTATTTATAATCAGTTAATCTTTAATGTTCAAAAAATTAAAATAATACTTTTTTTCCAATCATAATATTTTTAAATTATTTTTAAAGTAAATTGAATTTTTATAACATATATGAAAATGTTTTAGCTCAAATACTAAAATAATAATATATATATTTTTAATGAGAGGGTGGAAAAGGCACAATATTTTCTCAAAACATACTAGCTCGAGAATATATTTGATCAAATAGATAGTACTAGATAGGTAATATATGTTACGCTACGGGCCAACCTATTTTTTTCATCATAAAAAAGATATCAAGATAATATATATTTTTTTAAAAAAAAAGAAAAAATTTGAGATTATGGTCATTGACTTGCATAGATTTAATAAGCTTGTCTGAGTCAGCACATAGGTGAATTTTTAAAAATACATCCTCCGAAAAAACTAGACATGATAATTTTTTATCATCTGGCTTGAACAAAAATCAAATCAAATCTATAACCTAATTGTGGGACCGGGATTACCCAATGGAAAGCAAACTGGATAAAATCATGAAACTCAATTTTTAAACCAATCTAATAATAAAATGCAAAATTTAAAAAACAATTAAAAGCAATGAAAAAAAAACCCGAGGCAAACCTTGTGAACCTGCTGAATCCATGACCTAAAACATAATATTGGGATAACATTATAGAAAATAAAGGTAAAGAAATAAAGAATAGCAATTTCCAACAAACACAATAATAATGGATAAAATTAAAAAAAAAATAAAAATGGCTGAAGCCAACCTGGTACATCCTTTAGAACTTGTGACACTGATAATGAGGTCACATTATAACATAAAAGGCAAATCTAGAAAAATAATAATTTCAAATTCTCAACCAACCAAAATAATTAGGGATAAAATTAACAACAAATCAACAAAAAAAAGGGATAAAAAAGAAAGAAAAATTAGATTTTAAAAGAATGAGAATCAAATTTGACAAAAAAAAATCAAATCAAATCATAAGAGATAAAATTGAAAAACAATTTCAATTAAGAAAAAAAAGAAAAACTAAAAATAACAATAAAAAGAATGAGAACCAAATTTGATATAAAAATCAAATATCAAGAAATGAAATTGAAAAAAAATTCAACAAAACATTCAAGACCAAATATATTGTAATTAAAAGAATGAGGACCAAATTTGATATAAAAATTAAATGTCAAAGGATGAAATGAAAAATAAAAAAATTAATTCAATAAAAGATTCAAGACCAAATGCATTATAATCAAAAGAATAAGGATTTAATTTGATTCAACAAACAAAAAACCAGACTTCTTTATCTTTTTTTTGCAATGCAACATGTTTTTTTAGAGGGGGAGGGGAGAGAGAGAGAAGGGAGGGAAGAAAAATTATGTGGCTGTAACTCAACTGCTGATCTTCTGATTGCACGCATCTCACCACAATCACGGGGGTAGTGAAGAGCATCGAATGTCGTCCTAGATAATGATATTCAGAGTTGTTTCAGCACCGCATATATCACCTAAAAAGTATGATCGATGCCCACATACAGGCTCGTGCTAGGCATAAGTCAACCATTTTTAATTTAATTTAATATATATATATATATATATATATATATATATATATATATATATATATATATTAAAAACCCAATTACATTTGACCCCACATTAGAATAATAAAAAAAACAAATAGAAAATAACTAAAGTGTCTTCACATTTAAAGTCAAGAAAGATTATTGTATAAGTAATTGCATTGTACAAAAAAAAATTAAAAAATCTGAAAAGCCCCTTGACCTAATTAAAATATTTTTTTCTTTTAAAAGTAATTTTGTAACAAATATGTAAAAGCACTCATTAACCCTCTCTTTTCTTATAATGACTAATAGATCCTAAGAAAAAAACCTTCTCACCCCTAAGTTCAAGTTAAATGAGTTTTCCCTCCAAAAGCAAAATAGTAATTTTATTACATGAATCCACGATAAAATATGAATATCTGCATAATAAATAGATGATTTTTTTAGCTTTTTGTATAATAAGTCTCAATATACTGTAACGATAATAGTTTAGGTGCAAAAACTATTAGTTTATAATTAATTTATTTTTTATTTATTCTAAACAACTTTTTTTTTTATGAAAACATAAGTAAACATGTTATTAAATACAAATTTTTCAAAATGGATAACAAATAGGTCTTGTTTTGAACACTTGAAATAAAAAATAGAATGAATATAAGAAATTAGATTAACCAAGCAAGTCCCTTATTTTTTTTAATGAGGTATTTCTTCAATATATCCTTATATTTCAATTAAGTCAAGTTTGTCCTTGAATATACATTAAGTGTCTAATTGATTATTTGAGTTGAGTTTTCCTTATTTATATTTAAGATTTATTGATTTATTTGTGTTGATGAATACCGTCTAGTTTAAAAAAAGATTTTCTTTATTTTTATTTATATTTTAAACTATTTTTGCTTTTTTCCCTTTCTTTACATGGAAGAAAGTACCAATCACATGTCATTCAATTAATTACCTTAGTTAAGTGAATGGTAACATGGGCAATTTGATATTAAAATTGTTGTAATATAGAAGTAATGTGTTGTAACATATAAGAATTGAAGTGTAACATATTTTTATATTTAAATCATGTAATGTATCATTTGATTACAATAGTCTATGATTTAAGTACAATAAAAAAAGAAGAAAAATAATTAAGTTTGAAAAATATCCAGGAAAGTAATAAAGTTTAGTGAGTATGATATATGTGATTCATGTGTCAAACCTATTAAATTGTTAAATAAATTATGAAGATGAGAGATAAAAATAAAAAAAAGAAAGCGATATAAAAGATATGCTAAAACACTGATAATAATATATTAATATAATAAAATAAATCTTAATAAAATAAGTTATTAATAAAAATTAGAGTGAGTCATATAAGCTATTTAATAATACCAATTTATACCCCCATCATCATTGTTGTTTTTTTTATTATTGTCGTTGAATTTAATTTCATCAGATTTTTTAAAAATATTTCATGGATGATATCACTGAAGTTTTGATAACGCTATTAAATTTCTTTCTCTCTCTTCTCCTCCTCCTCTCCTTTCATGTGACATACTCGCGAATCACACGCACACTAACACACACACACGAATCATTGACATTGTAGCAGACGTCTAGGATAGGCTGTGCTGATCAGCGTGAGAGTGAGAGTGAGGGTGAGAGTGTGTTATTCCTGTAAAGAAGTCACACAGACTGAGAAGATGACAAAAGTGGAAGTAGACTTTTGAGAGGATTGGCATTCAATTAAGACCATCTAATCAGAAGAGTATACTGTCCTTTTCCCGTCACTCCAAGGTGACAATAGTAAATAAAAAGCGTCCCATGATAGAGATGAACACGGAGCTTAATTTCTTTCCTTTCTCTTGTAAAGATGATAGAGATGGATGAGACCACTTTAAGTATACTTTTTCCTGAATATCTACGTTTACATTACTCTTTCATAAATTAACTGCCGGCCGGACACAGTTTTTTTCATTCTAAAAAAATAATTGTTAAGAAAAAAAAAATCTGAGATCTGTTCATTAGTTAAATTGATAATTTAAATTATCTAATTAATAAAATATAATAACAATAAATAAAATAAAATAATAACAATGAAAATTAAACAACTAGATTATTAAACAACTCAACGATAAAGGACAAAATTAAAAATACAATAAAAAAATTCTAGTTAAACAAGGTTAACTTGTAAATTTTGTGACCATGGATATAAGATTGGATAATCTCATAAAAAAAGTACAAAAAAAAAATCTGAATACTAATTTCTAATAAATCAAATGAAAACATAACTAAAAAAAAGAAAAGGATAAAGCGCATTCTTGACACGACCAAAAGATTGATGTCTTCTTCCAAGTGCAGGAATGTCGAAGTAATAAATAACCCGGCAAGACCGGGGTCGAACCACAGGGAGGTTAATTGTATAAATTATAAGCAACAATAACAATAACAATAACAATAATACTAGTAGTAGTAGTAATACTAATAATAATAGTAGTAGTAGTAATAGTAGTAATAATAATAATAATAATAATACCAATAATACTATTAATAATGATAATAATAAAGATTAAGAAGAGGAAGAAGTTGATGAGAACTTGAGATGGAAGATTAATGTAAGGATTAAACAATGATAACAACAAATGTTAAGGTTAGAGGATCCACTAATGGTATTTCAAACAAGTATAGTATAAACTCTTATTATTCAATTGGAAACCACACACAAAGGAGATTCTAATCAGATTATAAATTGTTAACATGATTACATTAGTTATTTTATTCGAATAATGCTAATACTTGTAAATGTTGTCAGGCATTCATGATTATAACTTATGTTAACAACAAATCAAGTTCCTTTCATAG
>Ga0325404_1006060_pt1 | contig 12719 bp, 4 predicted proteins | sample PopdelMetagenome_18_FD_205664 | JGI IMG/M metagenome (GOLD analysis project Ga0325404, IMG submission 205664) | Populus deltoides microbial communities from Bellville, Georgia, United States - Xylem-Control-R1 | ecosystem: Host-associated > Plants > Phyllosphere > Stem > Wood/Secondary xylem... | reverse complement strand
TTATTTTGAGGGGAATTCATCTATTATTCACCGCTAATGTTTGGATAAAGAAATCCTTAAAGGACGAATATCCAAAATATTATTGGGAATAATTTGTTATTATTCACTGTTAATATTTGGATAAAGAAACACGGAGTGGTAAATATCCAAAATAATTTTCTAGGAATAATAAATCCGCACACATCCTTGAAAGAAGCCTTGATTATAATCGAGGACATTTCAATTTTTTACTCCACGGTTTACGAGCCGTGAGAGTATAAAACACTAAGACAAAAAAGTAGGTTTTTAAAGCACCCTAGATTTCTAAATTTTTGTCCCTCCTCCTTGCGATTTACGAGTCGCAAACTCTTGAAATACCAAGGGAAAAATGAGCTTGTAAAGCACATGGAATCTCCTTGGATTTCTATCTTAATAAATTTAGTTAGAATCAAACCGAGAAAAACTGATGGGATTAGAAAACACCAACACCATAGCAATTATAAGACAAACCAAACACCAAACAGCTTACCTTAGGTAGGGCGTACTAGGGGTGCTAACACCTTCCCTTTATGCAACCAGTCCCTTGCCTTAGAATCTCTGAAAGACCAGTTAGGTTTCTTAGTGACCATAATACTAGGTGGCGACTCCCTTTTACACAATAAAACAAAACAAAGACCCCGAAACCAATCGAGGATCGCCGCGACGCCGCGCTCCGCTCGCGAGGGTGCGACACATATGACAAGCAATTTACAAAGAAACTCATAAATTATTCTCTTCCAATTCACCCCCAAATGGCTAGCCACCTTTGCTTCTTTAACCATTGAATTTTTTTTCTTTGGTATCTCTACATAATTTCACATTCAAGACAATCTTCAATACTCTAATTAATTCAATTCCACACGGTTCGATATCTCTATCAAATTCTACTCAAGAACCCGAAATTAAATTCAAGATTAATACACCAATTCCTAATCAAATTCAAATTGGCTTACATAATCAATTTTAGGGCTCCCTACTTGGCGATAAATTGGACTTCGATCCTTAACCAATCAAAATATTTCGACTCCTCCCTTTTTACACACCAGTCAAGCCTCACTCTTTCCCTCTCTCTTCAAAATTTTCTTCACTTGTTTCTTGCTAATTTCCTTGCCTAATGATGCTTTCCCTACCAATTGATCTAAATCTTGTGTAAATTTAGTAAATTTGGTGTTTCTCTCTCAATTTTTGGTGGAAAAATTCAAATTTATCTCCTCCTTTTTGTTGTTGTTGCAACTAGCCTTAAGGAGAAGAAAAAAAGGATCATGATGATGAGTCCTTCAATCTTTGCAATAATACTAGGTGGTGACTTTTTGAACTAGATAATTTTCTCCAAGGAACAATATGCCATGTATTTGTTTTTTTCCCACGAGAAAATTTTTATCTGGTCGCGCAATGTCTAGGTGTGACAGAGGTATAAGATTGAGATTTACTCGTATAAATAAATATGATGTTTAAGAATTTATTATGGACTTGTGTACCCAAATAAATTCTTAGAAAAATATTCTTCGTAATTTGTGTATTACAGTGAAAAATACTTCCAATTAAAATTATTGAATATTTAGGTTAACTCTAAGAATTTTATAGTCAACTCCTGACAATTCAAATATCAGCCTCACTTGTAGGTCCTGCATTTAATATCAGGATATCTAACCATTAATTCTCATGAAAAAAAAGGTGATTTATTAAAATATTTTTCAAATTCTCATGGATTTAATAAATTGATTATTGAATCCTAAAATGAATGCCAAAACACATATTTTTTTGTTTTCGTATGAAAATACTAAATGATATTTTTTTTGTTATATTTTCTGAGAGATTTGACAATATATAACACAAAAAAATATATTTTTTATTTGTAGTTTTCTGGAAAAAATAACCCGGGAGGTTTAAAAGGAATTTTCCTAAAACAAAACACATCCTAATAACAAAAAGAAAAGAAAAGAAAAGTAAACGTTGATTTTATATTTTTTCTTTATATTTTGTTTGTTATTTTATTTTTTCTACTAGGTCAACCCGAATGGGTAGACTCGGCTAGGTAGACTTGACCAAAAGAAAGAAAACAGGAACAAAACAGATCTAAAGTGGCAAAAACACGAAAACTAAAAAAAAATTCAAAAAAAAACTGATGAAAACACAAAAGACAAAAGAAAACAAATGAATGTTCTTCGTCTCCTCACAAAACATGGTTATCAATCTAGAGCAGATTTCGAACAAAGAAAGGGATGTTTTTGTTCTTTAACCTTTATGGATCAAGAATCAAGGGTTCATTTCTTTTAATGATAAAAAAATCACACAATTTTTCCAAAAAAAGGTTTCGGTTTGAAACAAAAACCCTAGGATTTAAATCCATTAAAACATTTTATTGATGCAAAAAATTCCTAGATTACTTATCAAAGATGATAGGTGGACCTATCTGAATGAGAAACTAAACCAATCAAACCCTGAAACTAGTACCTAAGGCAAGATTCAGCGGATGAATCTGCCTTAAGCCTAGAAACAAGCTACCCAAAAACCATAAATATGAAATGCACCTAAAAGGGCTCGTTTTGACCTCTAAAGTGTGTCCTCCTTATCCCTACAGACCATACTATTGGTGAGGAACATGATTATGGCTAAAAAAATAACAAAACAACACAAAAACACAAAAAGTGTAATGATTTTCAATCCTGAAAGCTACCATATCAAAACAACAATCAATCTTTAACAAAATGAGCTTTAAAAACTAACCATCTTCACTTCAAATGGTCAGACCAGCTACCTAAGAGCAAGGGCTATCCTTTTATTAATATAATGTACCCTTACCCCTTTGTTGCCACCTCCTTTAAACCACGGTTTCATGCAATAAAATGACAGAAAAACAATCAATAATATATCAAGGCATTCAAGACTTTGTATTGAACATGAAAGAATGATCCAATAGACCTTATGGACTCCATTTTCAAGGTTTGAATGTGTATACCTTCTTAGCTTTGAAAATCCATATCTAGATTAGTTCTTGGTGTTGCTTGCCCATTTTCTTGTTTCTAGAACTCCCTAAACCAAAACTTAAGCTTCAAAAGCTTTCTGAAAAGACCTTTAGCCTAAGTTTATTTTTTCTTCTCTCTTCTTCTTTTCTTTCCCTCTATTTCTTTTTGTTTTCTCTATTATTTTTCCTTTCTTTCTTCTATTCTTCGGCCTTTTCTTTTATAGGCAGATTTAGGTCTTCTAGATTGGTTGTCTAGGGTTCCAACAGACTAAAGCCTAGCTAGTTTTGCCATGAAGCTGCTGGTTTTAGGTATGGGTGGTTTTATAGGGTGTTTGGGGACCTAGGTGGGTGTTTTCTGCCCTTGGATCCAGACAAAAAAGTTATAAACCCTTGATGTAATCCTTCTAGAGGCTTTTAAGTGGAAGCAAATGAAAAAGGTGAACATTCTTCTGCAAATTAATGTTCTTATCAAGGCTGACTGGGTCGGCCACTTTCAAGATCTCGTCGGAGCATCTCCGATGTCAACGTCGCCTGAGACCACCTAGACTTCATAGAGGAGGTTCATGCCTTTCGATCGGACCCACTCTTACTTGATTTGAGTCCTTAAACATCAATAGTTTCAATTGACCTCAAAGTTGACTTTACAAAGTTGATATCGCTTGCGATTAAACCCTCAATTAAATAATTAAACTGTTAAAAATTCTAATTGAATTTAGATTTTTTTCAATGAAATGTTGGAAAAAATAATGAATAGCAATCAATATATGTTTCATTCTTAATGGTAGTGCTCTGAGTTGGAAGAGTTCTAAATGATTCTACAACTAAATAAGAGTAGATCTTCATGTTTAAGGAAACAAAGAGGTTGTTTGGATCAAGAAGTTCATCAATGAATTATTAGATTGGTTCCTAACATTGTTGATCTAGTTGTTCTATATTGTGATAATAATAGAGCCATTACATAAGCAAAGGAACCAATATTTCATCAATGATCCAAATAAGTACTTAAGAAATTTCATTTGATTTGATAAATCAATGAAATGAAATATGTAAAGATACTCTTACTAAGTCATCATCCATACAGAAGCATTAATGCTATATATAGCAATACGGTATTAGATACATGAGCGATTGACTTTAGTGCAAGTGGGAGATTGCTAGTTTAATATACCTTGTAACCAATCAGTTGATTACACGTGGTATTATTATATTTATGTAAATACATATTTATTATTAATAAAAGCTTAATTTATCTATAAAGATAAAGTCCATGAGTAAAAAATATTTTGTAAAGGAAATTATAAAGTTATTATAATTATAGGATTTCTATTGCATCAAAATATTATACCTAAAATGTTTATGGTCGATGCTCTCTTAAATACTTGATATTTATTAGAGCCGTAGAGACTGATACATATTTTATTCTTTCCTTTATTAAAGGAAGCAATTATCTCATAAGCTGAGGTATATAATTAATATATAGGTGTTTGCATAAGATATGTACACTAAACTGACTCGCATGAGAATTCCATATAAAGAGATTATTTATTGAGTATAACATGGACTATATAAAGGTACTTGAGTGATCAAAATAGGATTCATCACCCTAGGTAAATTATGAAAAAATATTTCATTTGTTCTCAAATAGTATTGACTGAGAAATCCTTGGTCAAGGTAGAATGAGATTTGAAAAAAGTTTCAAATGTTATTCAAATGATCAATGACTATTATGTAGCGAATAAACATGATTTAACATAACAAATATACTTCATGTTTTATTGTTAAATCAGGATATTATTGATGAAAAGATTTTAATTACACTGAGAAACCGATCACTAAAAGGTTAAGTCAAACCACTAATGACTTTTCTAATATTTAGGCGATCATGACACATTGCTAAGTGATGCATCTAATTTTCAAATATAAATTAATCAATTATTGATTTGATAAGAAATTAAATTGTTAAATTTATAATTTAATTCTATTTAATTAGATTTAGAATTTATATTTGGGTTAACATATTAGGAACCTAATGGGTCACATACATTAAGAATCATTAGTCAGAAATTAAACTAGGATAATTTAATTAAGGATGACTTGATTAAAATATATTTTAGAAATTTAGGACTATAATATAATTAATACAGAGATTATATTTCTAAATCTAAAAAAATCAAGTAAGGACTTAATTGAGTTAATTTCTAAAATTATCCTGAATTAGTATGTGGATATTGTTCAAGAGGCAAATTGATATTTTGCCAATTTATAGAGTTTTTCAGATTTTCCTATAAATTGAAAGTCATGCCTTTTATTTTTTTTGGCTGCATGTTAGACAGAAAAACTACGCAAGTCACATAATATAGAGCTAGCACTCTAATCATAGCAACCCCTCTCTTTTAAATAAAGATTTAAAAGATTTCTCACTAGTGGTTTGTGTGGATTATTGTTGGAGGCCAGACAATTGGACAACTTCTGGTTTGTGATAATTCAACTTTTAAATAATTATTTAAAGTAAAAAAAATATCATATTTTTAGGTAACAAATCCCTGAAACTCTAGATTTGTCTAACAGGATACTAAAGAGTCTTAAATAATTTTGTTTTATTGTTTCCGCTGCGTGCATACATGATATTCAAGAATCCCAACATCATTAACTTAATAAACACGCAATGGAAGATTGTAACATATATATGTTTGAACATCTATAGGCCACGAAGGTCTGAGAGAGCAACAAAGCTGAATCCCAAGTATAGTGAAGGAAGTGCAGGCGTAAGACCAGGACAAAGCGTAAGACCAGGACAAACTTAATCGTTAATCCCATAAAGGCTTAATTGTAGGAACCAGAGCAACTAATGACGTGAGGGGCTTTACCACGTCAACTAGTCATTGGGGGTAGTGTTAGGCATCGGTTTTTCCATTCTGTTTTGCAGCAAAATTGATTTTGCAACCGTTGTATTAGAACCTCTATTTTCGGCTGAATATCTGAATAGTTGGTTGAAGTTAAGGTATTAATAAGCTCTGCAAAGAAATAAAAAGACAAACTAGAATTTCTATCCTATTTTATCTTGTGGTACGTTCTCACCCAAAGAGAGCAACTGTGTTTCAGTGCTATTGAAAATTGGCTTTTGACTAGGACCTTATCAATTGGTATCAGAGCCTGGTTCAATGGCGACGAACAAAGAACAGATTGAAATGTTGGAGGCTGGGCTAGGTGGAGTTCAAGATGGAATACAAAGAATGGAGCTGGGCATATCCGACAAAATGCGTCAACAAGAAGAAACTATTAATAAACTTTCAGAGGCTTTGTTATCAAGCAAAGGGGAATCAAGCCATGGAAACACAAACCGAGATGGCATCTCTCGTACAACTCATGAGGAGAATGACAAAGCAGACAATTCTTTTCTTCTAAAATGGCCAAGCTGGAATTTCCATGATATTCTGGACAAGACCTGACAGAGTGGTTTAATCGTGTGGACCAGTTCTTTGAATTCTAGAATACTCCAGCCAACCAAAAGGTGTCTCTAGCTTCTTTTCATCTGGAAGGAGAAGCAAATCAGTGGTGGCAATGGGTTCGTCGGATGTACATAGAGGAAGGACAAATAATGACATGGGAGACTTTTGAAGATGAATTATGGGCTAGATTTGGACTTACAGAATATGAGGATTTTGATGAAACCTTATCACGTATAAAACAAGTGGGATCCTTACGTGATTATTAGAGTGAGTTCGAGAAGTTGGGAAACCGAGTTCGTGGTTGGAAGAGAAAGTAAAGAGAGATTGAGAGGAACATTCAATATGAAAAATCAAGTCACAATATGATGTATCACCAAAAATATGTGAGGCGGAGAGCCAATTCCTCGAATGGAGAAGACAACAAAGACCTAGACCTATACGATGTCTTGGTCTTCCTTAAATTTGTTTATATACATTATATGTACTGGAAGAGAAAAGTAAAGAGAGATTGAGGGGAACATTCAATATGAAAAATCAAGTCACAATATGATGTATCACCAAAAAAATGTAACGGAGAAGACAACAAAGACCTAGACCTATACGATGTCTTGGTCTTCCTTAATTTTGTTTACATACATTATATGTACACATAATTAAACTAGGGTTGTCTATATATATAAATATATAGGCAGGAATACATTTCCTAGCCATTTAATTTGGATCCGATAAGGTAAAAATAATGGATGAGCTGCACAAGATTGCAAGGGCGTATTACACCACTGCCAATGAAGAGAGCAAATCGCAAGGCAGAAGATTTTTCAATAGCATAGATCACGACAGCAATAGACGAATAACCATTCAAGAGTACCTGCCATACATGAAGCGGAACGGTCACACAAAAATGGCGAATCGTCCCTTTTTCGACTATCTAAACGAAAGTAGAACTGGTGAACTAGAGTTTATGGAAGTGATGACTCTCTTCTACATAATTAAGAGTGGAAGAAAAATTTGTGATGGATGCGATGGGCTTCTAAAGGGAACGTTTTTCTCATGCACCGACTGCTTTGCTGCTGATGATGAGTCCTTCAATCTTTGCAGTAAATGTTTTACTGAAAGCAAATATGTCCACCCCCACAAACATTTTTTGGATAACTATATTATTCTTGAAAACATGAAGTTGACGCTTGCAGAAAAGGAGAAGAAGATCAGGCAGATGGAAGCTGCAATGGCGAATCATCAGGTATCCTACTAGCTAAGCTATATATTTTTCTGTTATTTCACTTATCATGTCACAACTATATATATTGTACATAAAACAACAACCCCCTTCTTTTATCACAAATCAAGCTTTCATCACCATAAATTCAGCCACCCTAATATTCAATCTGTTAACATCACTATTCTGATTCAATTGTTTTTAGGATTTTTTATATCAAGTAAGCAAAACTACCCATTTTTATTTGAACTAAATTTTAAAATGTTAATTTGTATTTCATATTTTTGTAATATATGTAGTTTGTTTGTGTGTTTACTTGTTTTATACCCCTTTTCCATAGAAATTTGTTGTTTGAATGTATGATTTGTTTGAATTTTTTTTTAAAATATTTATTTGTAATTTGATGAAATTGAGTTCGATTTTGTGACTTAGGTTTTTTGTAATAAAATAAATAATGACTTATTTAATGTGTATATTTTAAGAGTAAATTCTATTGTTGAGTTGAAACTTTCAGTAAATGTGTAGGAATTTGAATTTATATAGATAATTGATAATGATTTAAGAGTATTATTAAAATAGATTGAAAAAGTTTGAGTTAAACCAATGTTAGCTAATTTATTTAGTTCACATAATTAATTAATACATGTTGTCATCGATATTTTATATAGGATTGATATAAGTAATAGATGATCATTCATGAAATTATCGAGATTCACCCGAAGGGTTGAGTACGATGAAGTATTGTAATGAGATTGAGGGTTTTATTTATTACGCACTATCTAATCCGAGAAATATTAGTGGAGACAGTATTAGATGTCCATGTAAGATGTGTAAAAATAAAAAATTTCTCAATCCAAATGTTATAATGATGCATCCTCTATAAAAAGTGTTCATGGAAAAATATTTATATTGGTTTGTATACAAAGAACTATATGTTCCTTACGAGAACATGATAGAAAGGATGATTGAGTCAAATTCTAATTCTAGAAACGTGCATAGAGTTGAAGATCACAATAGTAATCCTTATAGGAATATGGTTATGTATGTGATGAGAATGAATTAGAGTTATGCAGGTGAATGTCTAGTCATCAATGAATAACCAAATACAGACGTGGTTGGGTTTTTTGATCTCTTGAAAGATTCTTGTCACACATGTGTGAAATACATGTAGGGGCCGAAGGAGTCGCCACTTAGTTGTTTGGTTCAGGGTCATTAGGAAACCTGAATGTACTGGTTTTATCAGAGATTCGAGGGTAAGGAATTGGTTATGGTTAGGAAAGGTATTAGCACCCCCAACACACCCTACCTGAGATAAGCTGTTTTATGTGATTTGATATGGTTTAGAGGTTTAGGATTGAGATTTACTCGTATGAATAAATATGATGTTTCAGAATTTATTATGGACTCGTGTACCCAAATAAATTCTTAGAAAAATATTCTTCGTAATTTATGTATTACAGTGAAAAATACTCCCAATTAAAATCAGTGAATATTTAGGATAACTCTGAGACTTTTATGGTCAACTCCTAACATTTCAAATATGAGCCTTACTTATAGGTCTAGCATTCTATATCAGGATTTTTAACACTCTCATGAAATAAAAAAAAGTGATTTATTGAAATATTTTTCAAATTTGCATGGATTTAATAAATTGATTATTGAATCCTAAAATGCATGCCAAAAATGCATGCCAAAACACATATATTTTTTTGTTTTTGTATGAAAATATTAAACGATATGATTTTTTTTGTTATATTTTTTAGAGATTTGACCATATGCAACACAAAAAAAAAAAAAACTTATTTGTAGTTTTCTAGATAAACAAAATGACCCTGAGAGGTTTAAAAGGAATTTTTCTAAAAAAAACACATCCTAAAATAAAAAATAAAAAAGCAAACAAAGCAAAAGCAAAAGTTGATTTTATATTTTTTCTTTATATTATTATATTATTTTTTCCTTTTTAGTTATTTTATTATTTTATTATTTTGGCCAAGTCAACCCGAACGGAAACCCGGACTGGTAGACTCGGTCGGGTTGACTTGGTAGGGGTTGACCCGATTGAGTTGATCGGACCAAGTCGACTCAGAAACAAACCAAAGTAAAGAAAACAAGAACAAAACAGATCAAAAGTGGCAAAAACACGAAAACTCAAAAAAAATTCAAAAAAAAAAAACAGATCAAAACAGAAAAGACAAAAAAATTAGGCATCTGTTAATGAATCGTTTGACCACCTTCTAAGTCATATGGGCATACGAGCATGCCTCCACCCACTTTGTGAAATAGTCAATTGCTACCGGGATAAACCGATATCCATTGCTAGCTTTTGGACTAATTGGCCCAACCACATCTATTCCCCACATTGCAAATAGCCAAGGTGATACCATGTTGAATAAGGTATTGGGGGTGCATTGATTTTGTCACTATACACCTGACATTTATGATATTTTTAGAAAAATTCTATGCAATCTCTTTCTATAGTTATCCAAACATACCCAGCTCTTTGCATTTGTCTAACCATCATATGCCCATTTGCATGTGTAGTGCAGATTCCTCCATGCACTTCTCGCAAGGCTTTGTTTGTTTTTGACCTGTCCAAACACTTAGTAAAGTCCCATTAAACGACCTTATGTATAAGATTTTCTCATCTATGTCGTATTCCATTGCCATCGAAGAGAATCAAGAAGAAACTATTACTAAGTCACTATCCATACAAAAGCATTAATGCTACATATAGCAATATGGCATTAGATACATGAGTGATTGACTTTAATGCAAGTGGAAGATTGCTAGTTTAATATGATCTGTAACCAATCGGCTGGTTACATGTGACATTACTATATTTATGTAAACACATATTTGTTATTAATAAAAGCTTAATTTATCTGTAATATTCATATAATATTAGATTAATAAATTTAATATTTGATTTATGAATCTATAGTAAAGATAAAGCCCATGAGACAGAAATGCTTTGCAAAGAAAATTTTAAAGTTATTATAATTATAGGATTCCTATTGTATCAAAACATTGTTCCTAAAATGTTCCTGGTCGATACTCTCTTAAATATTGGATATTTATTAGAGCCACAGAGACTGGTATATATTTTATTCTTTGCTTTATGAAAGGAAGCAATTATCTCATAAGCTGAGGTATAGAACTAATATATAGGTGCTTGCATAAGATATTATTGCGATGTCGCGGTCGCACAAATTAATTACCCTAACTTCAAACACAACACACAAGATAGTATAGAGCAAGCAAGGGATCGATCCCACGAGGAAGGTTCAAGTCAGATTTTTATGCTAGATGATATGCAATTTTGGGGAGTTTGGACGTTATCTAGGCTAAAGCAAAAGAAAACAGAAAACTATTAAACAAAATTTAATAAAATTAGAAAATTATCAAGAGAACAAACCTTGGTCGCAAGTAAACATCAACCTACAGAAATCAGAACTGATCATGGAAACAAAACATCAATTTATATTCTGAATATTTATCTCTTCTTAACATTGGTTAATTAACAGATCCGCCGTATAACTAACCCTAACCATCAAACAACCACAGTGTCCACACTAGTAATTTAATTCAATGGCAGCCTTAAGAACTAGATAAGTTGATTAATCAAGAAAACATAAATGTCCGCAGTCTATGTTTGATTTGATTGAATGTTCTCCCTAAGATTAATAACATAGATCTGCCACAATTATTAAACTCAGTTGCTTCACAAGTTCATATACCACAACTCCGGTTTTGATATCAAACTTAGCAATAGATTGTCTACAATAATAACTTAGAGTCCGCTCTAACAGTTAAAATAAACAATCATAGAAAAAATAAGCATAGAAGAACAAACATATTCATTATATAAATAGAAAATAAAACGTAAAATAAATCTCACAGTTCTTGAAATCTGAAGGTTTCCGTGTCCTTGCAACCAAGAAAAAAGTGTTTAGCCTTGCATGTTTGTTGAAAAACTAATAAAAAAGAAGGAAGAATGCATAATTTCGAGTTTCTTAGAGGAGGGGGGTGTTTTTCTCCTCTTGGCTGGCTGCCCCCCTTCTCTTCTCTCATTCTTTTTATATCCTAGGAAACCCTAGTCTCTATTTTACAAAGTAGTCCTCCCTTAAGTAGATAGTTTACATTTAAGTACTTCAATAACTATTTTCCTAAAAAACGAGAAATAGCCTTGCATGAAATCTTCAAGCTTTGACTTAGAGGATCTAAATTGCTGAAATAAAAACTTGGATATCGGTTTAGATGCTTCGGAACGTAATTTGGACTCGTTTCTTCACGAAACCTGTTTGCTGGCAGAATTCAGTTGTCATCTTTGAAAAATCATATCTCCCTCATATGACATTTTTTTTGGCTGAAATTTAGAGCGTTTATAGACCTTTGAGTTAGGAATCCAAAAACATTGAGTTTGTATCAATTCAACTTCTGTAGCTCCAGATATTCAAGTAGGAATGACCGAAGGTCAACACTGGCAGATTGCAAGATTTGACTTTGAATGGGCGATAAGCATTTTACCTGAAGGGAACAGGCTGAAAGAGAACTTCTATGCTGCCAAGTCCATGATGAAACCTCTCGGTTTAGGATACCAGAAAATTGATATATGCCCTAACTTCTGCATGTTATACTACCTTGAAAATGCTGAGATGACCGAGTGCATGACATGCGGGCATTCCCGTTACAAACCCAGAACTGGTAAAGGGAAGACTCTCGTGGCATATAAAAAACTTAGATACTTCCCAATCACACCTAGACTGCAGAGGTTATTCATGTCACCAAGGACTGCTGAGCACATGACATGGCACCAATCACACCATGCGGTTGATGGAGTGATGGTTCATCCTTCTGACGGTGAAGCCTGGAAACACTTTAACAGTATGCATCCTCCCTTTTCAGCTGAATCAAGGAACGTGCATCTTGGGTTGTGTACAGACGGATTCAACCCATTCGGGTCATTTGCTGCTCCTTATTCTTGTTGGCCGGTCATACTGACGGTTTATAACTTGCCACCGGGGATGTGTATGAGGCCAGAGTTCATGTTTTTATCTATGGTCATACCAGG
>Ga0325404_1006056_pt1 | contig 12730 bp, 13 predicted proteins | sample PopdelMetagenome_18_FD_205664 | JGI IMG/M metagenome (GOLD analysis project Ga0325404, IMG submission 205664) | Populus deltoides microbial communities from Bellville, Georgia, United States - Xylem-Control-R1 | ecosystem: Host-associated > Plants > Phyllosphere > Stem > Wood/Secondary xylem... | reverse complement strand
AAATACCCTATAAATAACTTGTTGGTCTAGAGCCTAGACCAAGCTATTATATTTTTTCTGAATTGTTTTGGACTCGATCAAATTTAAGTAACTCGATAACCCATAATCTAGTTGACCCAATTAGCACCAAGTCATCTCCATGATTTTTTTTTTAAAAATTTATCCAAAGCAATCAATTTTTTTAATCCACTGAAATAAAATAGATTAATTTGACTTAATATGATGACCTGATCATTGACTGATGATTTGGTACCAGAGGCTTTTAACTAATTTGACAACAACTATTCGAATTATATAAATGAAAAAAATGCAACACCAAATCAACGAGATATTAAAGAACTCATATTTTTATATAATATTTTTAGGTATTTATAATAAATATTGTTCCAATTAAAAAGATATGGATTAATTGTGAGTTTTAAATGAATTTTAACAAGTGACTTTAAAGAATCTATAGCCAAATCTTTTTTTTATTATTATTTATTATTCTAAAACAAGCTACGAAAATAGAGAAAAAACTTATTTACTATATCTATCAACTCTCAAAGCTTGTACAATGAACTCCATTGAGCTCTATCCTTTGAGCACTCAATATTATTTTTCTTGGAGCAAAAAACCACTAAAAAAAATTCAAATTACACCAAATTTGTATATATTTTTGTTTTTTTTTTAAAAAAGTTAAATGGATAGATTTCCACTTCTCTTGACCCTTTAAGATTCTGAGCGTGTTTGGCAGTGTGGTTGTGGTTGCTTTTCAAATAGCTTTTCGTACCGAAATACATGTCAATGATGCTTTTTTATTTTTTAAAAATTATTTTTGACATCAGCACATCAAAACGATTCAAAAAATACAAACCGCACTCAATTTTAGTAAAAAAAAAATTTAAAATTTAACGAAACACAGTTATAAACACAATTCCAAACAGAACCTCTATCACCTTATCACCTCTTTTCAGTAACGGACAAAATGGCCCCACACTGTCCCAGGTTGCCCTCCATTAATTTCCTTCGCACCAACGGCTAGTTTTCATTTCCCCTTATAAATACAACAAAAAACTCTTTTGCCTTCTGCAACTCGCAAGTTACAATTCTTTCCATAGCCCTCTCTTCCAAAACTTGCAAAATCCTCACCTTTTTGCCCTCTTCCTCCAACTTTATAAGTTCTCAACATCCATGGCTTCCTTTCAAAGAGCTGCAGTGTTTTCTTTGGTGTTAATGTCTCTGCTTTGGGGCTCGTCACAAGCTAAAGATTTGTTGGTTGGTGGCAAAACAGATGCATGGAAAATCCCATCTTCAGAATCTGATTCTCTTAACAAATGGGCTGGAAAAGCCCGTTTTCTCATTGGCGATTCTCTAGGTATATCTCTCGTTTTTCAATCTTAGTGTGTTGAAATATTATCTGGGTTTCAGTTACTTTAGTCTCATTGTCTAAAATAACTTCTTTTTTTTTTTGACAGTGTGGAAGTACGATGGCCAGAAAGATTCAGTCTTGCAAGTGACTAAGGAGGCTTATGCTGCCTGCAACACTACAAACCCTATTGAGGAATACAAGGATGGAAACACCAAGGTGAAGCTTGACAAATCAGGGCCATTCTACTTCATCAGTGGAGCTGAGGGTCACTGTGAGAAAGGGCAGAAAATTGTTGTGGTGGTTCTGTCTCAAAAGCATAAGCAAGTAGGATACGTAGGATCTCCTGCTCCTTCTCCAGTTGAGTTTGTAGGTCCTGCTGTGGCTCGAACAAGCAGTGCTTCAAACTTGAAAGGTGGCTTATTGGTGGCTTTGGGGGTTTTGGTTCTGGGGTTGTTCTGATGTAAAGGTTCATTGTGCTGGGCTTGATTTGTTCATTCATTTGATTATAGCAATTCATTTATTCATACTTGGACCTTCCAATTTCTTAATAGAATGCCTACTTTTCTGAATTATTGATGTGTCCAATATATTGTCCTTGGGCATACTTTCTGCCAAAAAAGAAGAAACAAAAGCACTTCGAGTTCACGAGCTTCACCTTGCCCTCATTAAGGCGCAAGGATTAACTTTCTGTCAACAAAGGTCATATTTTTTCAGAACATCACCAAGGCCGTTGCCAAAATAAGCAGGCTACAAAATGACGGTCCTATGAAGAATCACATGCCTCTCAAAAAAAAAAAAAAAAAGCCTTGGAGTTAAACACAAGAATCAGATCACATGATGTTCACATGCCTCTCTCCCTAAATTTAAGAGAGATACTGACTGTACTTCCAAATCCAAAAATAACAACACATGAGACAAGCGGGGGTGCTCCTGAGGCTTTTCTAGCGGCGCCACCTGCCATCACGAAACGCTTTTGACAATAACAGATTCATTCGCAAAATAGGCCAAAGTTTACAACTTGCTCGAGGCTGATGACAAACACTGGCAGATCTTGTCCGTGAAATCCTGTGAAGTGCAGGGGGGAAAATAGTTTTAGAACTGGGTTTTCATGAAGTTGTTATAATAGTATGTATCCATTGACTAGAGAAAGTTTGAGTTTAGTTAATCAAACAACAGTGTGAGAACTGGAAAGATGCAGAAAGATTAGATTTTACCTTTCACATCTTTCTGCAACTTCGTTCAGCATTCACATCTATCTCTTTGCAACTATCTTAATTAGATTTTAGATACTTCAACCACAGCTGCAAAGCTTTCTATTTCATGGGCTGTATAAGCCAAATAATGGTACATCACACAACCAACCACAACCAGCTTGTCTATTGCTTTCATATAAATTATAAATCATATACAAGTTAATATGTCTTAAAAGACTTCAAAATAGCATATTAACATGTTAAGATTTTATCTCGTTACTCAAAATTTGAGTTTTGTTTTCTTTTCTACTGTCACAGATTACACAGCATATTTCCATAGTTATCTAAATCTCAAATTTAAGATATTAACCATTCGTCATTGTTTGGGACAAAAGCATTTGCATTTCAACTGGTAGTATTTTGTTAATTCAAACAAACAAACCTATCCAGTTACTTCAAACAAAAAGGTGACCTAGAAAGATTCACAGGAAAATCAGGAAGATCATAGAATCGAGATCAATCAAGATAGCCCACATATACCGACATTGACAGCTAAATGCAAACTTTCATACTTTTTCAAGAAAAGCAAGGTAAAATAATAGAATATGAAAGAAAAAAATGAAACTTTGAGGAAAAAGGAACCCTGTTATGGATAAAAAGCAATCTTACTATATACCAAGATATAGTAGGAAATCAGTCCACAGGATTGTCATCAGATGCCGAGTCAACTTTTACAAGAGGTCCCTTGAAACCATCTGTGTTGCCACCAAAAAGCTCACGGGCAGCTTTTTCAAGAAATTCTTGGGCAGCGGCTTTAACTGATTGTTTTTCGGATGTATCATATTTTCTCTTCTTGTGGGTGCTCCTCTCCACATACTTAATCTTCGACCCTTCTCCTCTACTGATATCCCTCATGCTTTTCCGTTGTTCTGCAAAAAGAAATGTTTCATATAAGAAAATATGAGATCACAATGGAAAAAAAAGGTGGCAATGCAGAAAAGTGATTGACTACCTACCAGGGGTAAGGTCAGGCAACGAATGCTCGATGAAACGGGTTGCGGCCTGGTAATTTAAAGTAGTAGAACGCTGTGATGGTTCTTCAGGAACGAATTCAGACTCAATTAATCAATAAGAGATATGTGAAATGACTAGTATCAACAAGCTTGTTGCAGTTAAAAATTTAAACATGGCAAACAGCTTTCCATCTAGCGCTCATTGTAGTTTCAAAACTTAGACGTGGCACTTTCCATCTAACCAAGCTCATCGCAGTTTAAGAACTTGAACACGCAACAACTTTCCATCTATGTCAATTGAATTTCCCTAGTCATAGGCAATGACAGTTTCGACTTGGCATGCATAAATTATAGTGTGATCAGAGGAAAAAATAAGTACCTTTACTTATATTGATGAACTGCTCTAGTTTGTCTTGATACAAGCTCAACCTCTCCTAAGAATCACAAATCACCAAATTGCAAATATCAGGTAAAACTCATGAACATCATCTTGAAGTCATAAGCTTTCTGTCAAATAAATTAATAAACCAACACAATGAAGAAGAAAAAAATAAAAACTCCATAAGAAAAAACCCACAGATTTTAACCTCGGAACCAAAAATAAACAAATCAGAGACATCATACAGTAACCCTATCCTGATCCAAAAACCAAGTAAATTACACACAACCCATCAAATTAAACATCAAAACAAACCCAGATGCCTAAATTCAGAGACTTAAGGAAAAATTATCGGATACAAGAACACATACAAGCTCTGTCTTAATAGGATGCTCATCAGGGTGAATTCCAGTAGTTCTCAATCTCACTGAAAAAAATCATGAAATTAAACAAAAACAATCAAGAAATCACCAAAATCAACACCGGTCAAACTGAAACAAACTAAATTATTGGTAAAAAAAAAGCTGGTATTGATAGACTGTTCATATATACATACATGCAAAGATAGTAGAAGTAGCCTTAGCAAGCATAAAGAGAGATTGAGCCCTTTGAAGAGGTGGCATTTCATCAAGGACATCAGGGTTCGCAAGAGACAAGAATTCAAGCAAATGGGTCTCCACTAGTTTTAGATTTGCCACGGTTCTTTCTACTGCTTCGATGGTTGATTCTGGTACTCCTCCACTACTACTGCTGCTGCTTTCCATTTTAGCTTCTCTTAGACAGCAAAGAAAGCAACCTTTTTTACAAAGATTTCTCTGTGTGCCTCTTTTGGTAAGGATTTTGAGGAGGATGTTGTGTTTGGTTTTATTTTGGTGAGTTAATGTCCAGGGCTTCTGGGACGGAAGCTGAGAGCTCTATGGCGGCAGGCAGCTGAGGTTCAGACTTCAGAGTGAAGAGTTCTGTTTGTGTTTGGTGTTTCACACGTCACTGCCTTTTTCTAGTATCGTTTTGCAGTTTCGGCCTCTCTCTCTCTCTCTCTCTTAAAAAATAAAATATTTTTATTTAGTTATGATAATTTTTAATTCGGTTGAGTTTTTATAAAAAAAAATATAATTAAATTAAAAATAAAAAACCCTAACCGAAACCAGTTTAAATCAATTGTTTGATTCGGTATTTTTCTGATTTGACTCGGTTTTTTTTGTTTGGGTTTGATTTGGTTTTTTCGGTTTTAGGCTTATAAAATCAAAACCGAACCAACTGGTTGGTTTTTTCAAAATTTTAATTGATTTTTTTCACGGTTTAATTTTTTTGGTTATTTTTTTTGATCTTCTCGGTTTTTTTGCTCACCTCTATTTCTATTTATTATATTTTAATAATTTATCTTACAGCTTAATATTTTTTTACAAGTATTTTAGTTATTTAAATTATTATATAATTACAACTCAATACCTAGTTATCTTTAAAAAATAAATAATATTTCACTTTGTAACAAATAAATAATTAAAAATTTTTAAATATATTCACTTCATAAATTGTATAAATTTTAAATATATTCACTTCACTTCTTAAATATATTTCAGTTCATGAAGTGAATATATTTAAGAAAATATTTTTTTTATAATTCAAGTATTGATTTTCTCTGCTTTGTTGATTTAAAGAAGAGAAAATCAATACTTGAATTATAAAAAAAACTATTTCGAATGATTATAAACTTAAAATGTTCATATTTTTTATATCATAAATTGTATTATTAATTAATACTCTAAAACATGGGAAGAAAATATAATAGCTTTCCCTATATTTTTTTTTTATTTTTTGTTTTTGTTTTGTTTGTTCATTTATTTTTGTTTTTGTTTTTTGTCTTTTTTTCCCGCATTTGTTTTTCTTTTTTTTTTTTAGGTTTTACATGTTTGTTTTTCTTTGTTTCACTATCTTCTTTTTCTTTTTTTCTTTTTTTATTCTTTTAAAAAATTATCATTGTCAATTTGTTTTTAATATTGAACAAATTAAAAATTTAGTTCTGTAATTTTTTTCTTTAAAACATTATGAATTACTACAATGTTTACTACATGGCTTTTTTTCTTTTTTTCGTGAATTTTTTTTTCAAAATAATCTTTGTCGATTTTATTTTTTTATATATTAAGCTGGTTGAGAATTTAGCTTTAACTTTTCCCATATATTTTTTTATTTTTTTTTCAATTTTTTTCCAAAATTGTTTTCTTCTTCTTATTCTTTTTCATTTTTTGTGTTTTTTTTAGAATTATTTTTGTTGATTTTATTTTTTTTAATATAGAGCTGGTTGAGAATTTAGTTTTGTAGTTTTTTTCTTTAAAACATTGTGGATTGCTAGTGTTTCCCTACATGGGTTTTTTTCTTTTTTTATGATTTTTTTGGAATTTTTTTTTATTTTTTTCATATTGAGCTGGTTGAGAATTTAGCTTTATAGTTTTTTTTTTTAAAACACTGTTGATTGCTACAGTGTTCCTCCACATTAATTGTTTTTTGTTATGATTTTTTTCAAAATTATATTTAATGTTTTTATTATTTTTAATATTGGGCTGACTGAGAATTACAACTGTAGATTTCTTCATGAAACACTATAAATTGCTACAGTGTTTCCCTGCATAGTTTTTTTTTCTTTTGTTTTTTTTGTTATGATTTTTTTCAAAATTTTCTTTCTTGATTTTATTTTTTTAATATTAAGTTGGTTAAGAATTTAGCTTTGTAGTTTTTTCCTTGAAAACATTGTGGATTGCAACAACTTTTATCCATATAATTTTTTTTATATTTCCACAAACCCACAACAACGCACAAATATATCATAAGTTCGCGGCATCGCCTGAGCATGACATCTAGTTTTATTATTTCAAACGCGTTTGGTATGTATATAAATAAAGATTAAAAATATCTAGAATTATTAATAAATAAATTGCAAATGATGTTAGTCAAATTATTTGATATTGCAGCCAATATTGCTTTACTGCAAGATGAGAGTGCATCGTGCAGCCAAAAAACTTCAAAGTTTCCTGGTTCAGGATAATTTGAGACATTTGTGTATCTTGGAAAATTTAGCATTATTCCATTTGCAAAGAATGTAGCATGAAAATAAAAAGATTATTTCTAGTTGCCAAGATAATGGATCTCATATATAGATATATTTCATAAAGATATTTTTTAATAGAATAGAATAAGGATTATGTAAGGATTATATAAGGTTTTTAATGACCCATAACTTTTTTTTTTTAGTTTTTATTACTCAATCAGTTATTATATTTAATTAATTTTTTATTAATTAAAGTTGGGTGCGTTTTGGAACACGGTGCAAACCGATATTCCTTTAAATTTTAAATTTTGTTTTTGTTTAAAATGAAAAAAATTTATATTTTTAGATCGTTTCGATGTGCTGATATTAAAAATAATTTAATTAAAAAAATAAAAAAACTTTATTTTATTGCATTTCTAAACGAAAAAAACTTTGAATCGCCACTACTATTATATTCTCAAACACACTCGAAGTAGTTATTTATTTTGAATGAGTTAGTAACAACATACTGTTTCTGGATCTTTTATGTTAAACTTTTATATAAATTGTTTTTTAGATTCTAAGTTAATTTTTTATTATTTTTAATAATTTTTCATTGATTCAGGTTTCTTAATTCAAGTTTATATATATATATATATATATATATATAAGCTTCTCTTTTTTTATTTCAATCAATCAATATACATATTTTTCACACTTGACGTAATAAAATTCAATTGAAAAAGTAGATATCTTATCATAATAAATATTAGAATGGTAAAGTCTATAAGAAAATTTATATAAGGTAAAAATAAAACTATCTTTATTGAATATATTAACACTTTTATTTCTTATGACTCATTAATATTAATATTATTGAACTTCTATTATTTTGTTTCAGATTTAGAAAATCAACACAATTCAATTCAAAAGAGGAAATCATTCAAAAAAAATTGCATTTTTATATTTAATCATAAAATCACAAATTAAAACCTATCAGTAATAGAAAAATACCACTATACATACCAAATTCTCACATAAATGTATTGTGGTATACCAATTTTTTTAGTGCAAATTACAAAAACAAATACATAGGTAGAAGTTTCTATCATCTTTTCAGTTATGGACAATTTGTCCCTACAATCCTCATTAGACTTTGGATACACTAGTTGAATGGGGAGCTTACCTTTTATTTTTATAAAAAATACTGTAAAATTTTATAATACAAAAAATATTTTTTTTAATATTAACAATAATTTTTTTCAAATTTATTAATTATGTTATTAATAATATTAATTATAATAAAAATAATAATATTTATAACACAAATAATACTATTTTTTATATGAATATTTAGAATTATAATAAACATAATAACATTTATCACATAAATAATTATATTAAGAATTCCAAAAATGATTATAACACAAATAATAATATTTTTTATATCAATACTTTGAGTTATAATAAAAACAATAATATTTATAACATAAATAATAATATTTTTGATATGAATATTTTGAATTATAAAAGAAATAATAATATTTATAACACACATTATTATATTAAGAAAACCGAGGCGTGGATGCATTCAAATCCAACAAGAAAGTGGATGTGGTCGTTTGCATCCCCAATAAAAAATTGGGTATGAACGCGTCCAATCATATTTATTTCAATGATTATATTGTCAACAAGAACAAACCTATTGCTCAAGAATTCACCATCTCTTGTGTATATGCAATTGCTTCAAATAATTATTCTCTTTCAGTTACCATCTTCAAGTACTTCATAGAATTTTCTTTTGAATCTCTTATGTTAAACTCTCCCATAGAATTTTCAATTATTTATAATATTATTTTTGGGGTTTTGATTATATATTCATTCAGCTCTTCATTAATTGAAGTTAAATTAGCTATTTATTCTAACTGTGCTATAAGTAATGACATATTGAATCTCTTATATTAAACCCTCCTAGATTCAAATTCACTTTTTTTTCTTGTAAATTTTCATTGGTTTGGGTTTTTTAATTTATTTTCTAAGTTCTTTTTATTTTTCAGATAATATTAATCTTATCAATCAATATATAAATTTGTGATACACGTTAAATAATTTAATGGAAATTAGGTCAGGTTAATATATAGACCTAGCTAGAGAGGAGGAAATGATTTCAATGACTTATAACATTTCATTAATTGAAGCTAAAATAGCTATTTATTCCATGTAAATTAGTAACATCATAATTATTAATGAATCTCTTATGTTAAACTCTCCCATAGAATTTTGGTAGGCACTAATTCATTGTTTTTACTTTTTAATAAATTTTCATTGGTTCAAGTTTCTTTTGTTTATTTATAAAATATTTTTACTTTCTAGGTAATATTGATCTTATAAGTTAATTTACAGATTTTTTAACATTTGTCATGTAATGTAGTGCATAAATATTTAATGACAATGTAGAAACCTTAAAGGAATATATTGTAAAATCGTGAAATACATATAAAAAAAATATTATACAAGATCAGAACACATAAAAAAAAAAAAAAAAAAACATTCAAGGGCATAAAGCCAAAAGGTGCCAGCAACCTTCCATATTTGCAACCATGGTTAGCTATAGATACAACAAATTCTTGCTCTTATAAAGAAAGTTATTTTTATTCATCTGTATCTTTGGGTGCAAACAAGACATGGAAATCCAGCTTGGTGCAAAAGAAGAAGACAAAAAAACCTAAATTCTGGCAGAGGAAGAGATGTTTGTTGCATATGATTTTTATTCACTGCGTATTTATGATTTTTGTTCTTATAAATGCATCGTGCTAATATATAAAATTTTAAAAGAAAAAAAAATTAAAGATAAACTAGAATAATCTCTTTGAGATATTATAAAATTATAGAAACATTCCTTCCTCACCGGACATAAGGTATTTAAGTGTATTTCTATCAACAACTGTCTTATAAACAACAGAAACCAATTGCTCATAACTTAACCATCTAAAATGAATTAAAATTGACGATATAAAAAAAGCTTGAGGTATTTATAATCAACTATATATTTTATTCATGCGTTGATGGTCGGTAAAAAATATATAATTGTATGTGAGGAATATTGAATATAAATGCATCTCTATTGAGTTCTTCTCTTGCGACTACGACGAGGCTTCAAAGGTGATGGAACTACTCGAAGACAATGATCATAAACCTTTTGAGTTCGTTCAAAAAACTCTGGCACAGTCAATATAAAATTCGGTGTAGTGGCAACAAACAACCCTAGAGCATGGTAGCAAAAGTTTGAAAACTTGGTGACTTCGGGACAACACTTGTTGGGAATACGTTTTTTCTTGAATATCGCTGCCAAGGTTGCGTTACTACAAGATGGAAATTTTGTTGCTAGAGGCTTTTCACATCGATCCAAAACCTTAAAATATCCCGGAACTGGTTCGGGATACTTTGACGGGTTCCAAAAAGCATTTGTGTGTGTTGGAGAATTTAGCATTACTCCAACTGCGAAGAGCGTGGCCATAAAAATAAAAGGGTTATTTGCAGCTGCCATGACAATGGATGTCAGATGTGGATAAATGTTTTAAAGATATTTTTTAAAATGAGGATTGTGCAAGGTTAATATATAGACCTAGAGAGGAGGTAAGAATTTTCAATGATTCATAACATTTTTTCAGTTTTTATTCATTTAATTATTCATTAAATGAAGTTAAAATATATATTTATTCAATGTGAGTTAGTAACAACATATCATTATTGAATCTCGTAAGTTAACTCTCTTATAAAACTTTGATTGGATGTTAATTCACTTTATTTTACTTGCTAATAAATTTTTATAGGTTCGGGTTTTCTAATTCATTTTTTATTTTTTTGTCTTTTTATTTTTCAGATAATATTGATCTTGTTAGTCAACATTCAAATTTTGAGCATGTGTCTCGTAATGAAAATATTATCAAAATATACAATACAATGATAAAATAAATAAATAAATAAATAAAAATTATATAAGGCAAAATCCATGAGAAGGAAGAAAAATTATTAAAGGTATTTGGGTAAAGGTGCCAACAACCTTTAATATGTAACGAAAATTTTAAATTTGCAGCCATGGCTACGACGGATATAATAATGTTTGGAATAATTTATTTTGCATGGTAAAACAATAATGTGTTTTGGTTTATTAGATATAATAGAGTTATTTATCAATTTTTTTTAAAGTTGAAACACATTTATAATATATCACAGAATTTATAATGAAGAAAAATAAACATGTTTTATATTTATTTTATCATGTTCAATCTTTTTATATTATATGAAAAAGGGATTAGTTTATAATATTATACAAATGTCAAAGTTTAAGACTAGCTTGTTTATATATTTACTAAACAATTCAAATGAGTCAATCTCGAGACTACCCAATGATTGAGCCTAACAAATTTAAATAATTCATAAACATGAGTAAACATGAGTCTATTGTCAACAACGGCACCTTATTAATATTGTGTTAAATAATTCTTAAGAAGACACCTATTAGCAATACTCTACTAATTGTGCTCTTAATATTACTAGAAAGGATTGTTCTGGAGGGGTGCCCTAACCATTATAACAAAAATAAAAATTTGCTATCTTTATGGATTCATGGTATGAACATTCTTATTTATTATGACTCATTACTATTATTTAACTTCTATTATTTTTTTATAGGACTAGACAATCAACACAATTCAGCTCTATAGACTTCTCAATAATAGTAATTACGCCAAAGCATACATTTTTATGTTTACCCATAAAATCACAACAACACTCTAATCTTAAAGTAGTCTAACAAAAAAAGCTCATGGTCAGGTTAAATACTTACATAAATATATTGTGATGTGATTGCATAAGGCCAGATTCAATCTTAGCCAATTAGCATGCCAACTTTCTCGGTGCAAATTACAATCACAAATAAAAAAGTGCGAGTTTCCAAAACCAATTTTAAATGTGGCCAATTTAACTCTACAATCCTCACCGGACATAAGATATTTAAGTGTATTCCTATCAACAACTGTCTTATAAACAATAGAAACAAATTGCTCATATAAACAACAGAAACCAATTGCTCATAACTTAACCATCTAAAATGAATTAAAATTGACGATATAAAAAAAGCTTGAGGTATTTATAATCAACTATTTATTTTATTCATGTGTTGATGGTCGGTAAAAAAATACATAATTGTATGTGAGGAACATTGAATACAAATGCATCCCTATTGAGTTCTTCTCTTACGACTACGATGAGGCTTCGAAGGTGATGGAACTACTCGAAGACAATGATCATAAACCTTTTGAGTCCGTTCAAAAAACTCTGGCACGGTCAATACAAAATTCGGTGTAGTTGCAACAAACAACCCTAGAGCATGGTAGCAAAATTTTGAAAACTTGGTGACTTCGGGACAACACTTGTTGGGAATACGTTTTTTCTTGAATATTGCTGCCAAGGTTGCGTTACTACAAGATGAAAATTTTGTTGCTAGAGGCTTTTCACATCGATCCAAAACCTTAAAATATCCCGGAACTGGTTCGGGATACTTTGATGGGTTCCAAAAAGCATTTGTGTGTGTTGGAGAATTTAGCATTACTCCAACTGCGAAGAGCGTAGCCATAAAAATAAAAAGGTTATTTGCAGCTGCCATGACAATGGATGTTAGATGTGGGAAAATATTTTAAAGATATTTTTAAAAATGAGGATTATGCAAGGTTAATATATAGACCTAGAGAGGAGGTAAGAATTTTCAAT
>Ga0325404_1006050_pt1 | contig 12734 bp, 4 predicted proteins | sample PopdelMetagenome_18_FD_205664 | JGI IMG/M metagenome (GOLD analysis project Ga0325404, IMG submission 205664) | Populus deltoides microbial communities from Bellville, Georgia, United States - Xylem-Control-R1 | ecosystem: Host-associated > Plants > Phyllosphere > Stem > Wood/Secondary xylem... | reverse complement strand
TATTTTATTTGCATTAAATTAATTTTTTATGTTTTTAAATCATTTCAACAAGTTAATTTAAAAAAAATATTATTTAATAGATTTATAAATAGTTTTTTTAAAAAAAATAACCGCTGGGATATCAACAAACAAGAAATGATATAAAAGCAACTCTGAAAGGTAGTTCAACTGGTCAAAATTTAAGTTTGTTTCTTAATAATCATGAGTTTGAGTTTTTTTAAGATCACTAGAAGCATATATAATTATTAACTTCAGAATTCATAGAATTAATCAATATATATTCAAATTAATTAAATATTCATATTAATAATAATTAAAAAAAAAACACACAATAAAGCTTGGCTAAGAATTGCGCGTGCATGTCTCCGAAATTATTCAATTAAAAACTCACCAAAAACCAATTATTAGTTGCCGTGTCTGATCCATCAACAACAGTTCATCAAAGATTTAAAAATGTTATCTTTCCAAATGAACAAGACAAAGTAAATTATTAATATTCGATGATCAACTGGGAATTTGGAATACAATCGCCAGGCGTTGGAAATCTAGACCCTTGATGATGAGTAATGATATGCAATAGCGACAAAACAACTGGGTTTTATAGTATGATTACAATTTTCCCCTTAAACTGTCTAAAGGCTAGGTTGTCTTGGGGGCTTCTTTTGGTTTTTCACGGAAGAACCCAATCTAACTTATCTCTATTCTCTTCGAAGCCACATTTTTATGGGCCCTTAGAAAACCCAGTTGTGCTGTTCATGATCTTGATGCTATGCCAGTAGATTTCCATGACAGGACATCTAAGCAGGGGCTTGTGTTGTGCGCAAGGGATGGGTGCCCCAGTTCGAAATTTTATCACATTCATCCAGGAGCGTATCTAGAAATTTAAGATTGGTGGGGCGAAAAAGAATGTACTTGATTTTTGGGGTGCCCCCGAACATGTAAAATTAAAGGGTATAATTAAAAACTATAAATATTTTAGGAATGAAATGTAAAATTCCCGAAACTTTGGGGGCGTCATTCACCCCAAATATACGCAGCTCCGCCCCTGCATTCATCCACTGGAGGGCCATCGTTTCACTCTGCATGGGCTTATGTGATTGAAACTTAGCAATTCGGACATAGTCTCATTCTCTTACCTTTCCTCGCTGATCATCCTTTGAATGCAACGGCTTTGGTGGGGGAAGCTAGGGCCTGGCTGTGGAAATAGAGAGAAGTGAAGATGGATCATTTAGCAGGGACAGACCAAGACAGGCCTTGGTGTCGAAGGAAGAAGAGAAACCGAGAGTTCGAGCCAAAGAAGCCGATGCAATTTTTGGAGATCACAAGCTGCATCAGGACTCCTGCGTTGGCATTAAGTGATTTTGGTTCGAAGAAGTTTGTTGGCTGCTTGAGTGATTTGCCATCAATATCATACGACTTTCAAATAATACACATTTAACAGACTGGAAGAGATGCAATGGTTTCTAATGAAATTTAATTTACCCCCACTATTTTAATCTTGTCCAATAGATTTCAGTCTTATGACCCTTTTCGAGAACTGAAAGTTCATCTCCTTAACTACAATGATTTACATTGGAGCCAACAGTTAAACTTTTGATTTTTTTATTGATTAGAAAATAAAAAAAATATTCACTTTGATTATTTTTTTTAATACACATCATCAAACTTATGAAAAGTCTCTTTAATTTTTACTATCAAATAATCTCTCTGGCAGAAGAGGGTGCCTCAAACCTCTATTTGTAAGAGACTAGTTCCATTTAACTAATTAAACTGAAGTATCAAAAAAGTTTGATTTTTTTTAAATTAAAATTTTTAATATTTTTAGATCGTTTTAATGTGTTGGTATCAAAAATAATTTTTTTAAATAAAATAATATTATTTTAATATATTTCCGAGTAAAAAATACTTTGAACTACAATAATTCCCGACGGTATTGAATTTCGAAGCTCAAAACATGCTTTCATACTACACATCCCCGGACCATGTTGGCGAAATTGATGCATTATTTATTTATAGTCATCACAATTGGATTATTAAGTCTGATAGTTTGGATTATTAAGTCACTCGATTATTTATTTTTATTAAATGATAATAGTTTTTTTTATAGAGTTTATCCATTTAATTAAATTTAATTTGAATTTAACCGAGTCAATTAAATTTAGTTTGGTCATACCCTTATTTTCTTACCATTCATCATCGACCAACCTTTGAAATGCAAGGTATTTGGTTGAGAAGAGTTTGGGTGTTGAAGTGAAGAGGGGAAGATGGGTCATTTAACTGGGATGGTGTAGCCAAGGCTCTGAATCTCGCTGTGGTATCCGAGGAAGGAAAAAGCAAGTGAAGTTACTATGATTTTCAGAAACCAGAAGTTGCATCAGGATTACTATATTGGTAAGTTTGTTGATTTTCTCAAAAAGAAGAGATGGAATGTTTGAAGGACATGGTCACACCTCGCAAGGCAGATTTGATCATCGCGCATGCTTGAGATTTTATTTAGGTGCTTTCATGTTCTCAAGTATTCAAATATAGAATAAAAACATTTTTTTTTTGTCAAGAAACCTCTTCAAAACAGCTATGTGAATGGACATCATGCAGCATTTAGCTGCTTTTATAATGGATTCATGGGCACCTGCACACTGTATTAATTTGCAAACCATGGTGTCCAATGAGAAACAGTGAGAAAAGATGTGAAATAAAAGACTTAATTTCTAGGCGATTTGTTGGAGAAAATGCTGGTTTTTGCTGTTTGCAGTCGATGAGGCACCGTGCCATCCATACTTGGAACCTCTTCATGGCATCAATGAGGAGCCTGTTTGCCCAAAGCCTTTCAGCTTTGATTTTGAGCAACCATCTTTTACTGAAGAAAACATACATCAAGGAACTCATCTGGAGGGAATCTGTAAACTTCAATCCAGATTCGTGAGAATTATCTGATCAACTTGTGGTGTGCAGTTGGGAAGGTATCCCATGATTATGATGTACAACATTATTACGCAAAATCCATCAGGTTCTCTGAGAGAAGAAGAGATAAGAAACATGTTGTGTATAATATTGGATTTGCTTACAATTTTCTGTAGAGCTCTATGAACTGATATCTCAGTTTTTTTACGACATCAGAAGGTGTAAGGCAGAGAACAAACAGCATAATTCTCAAGTTTGCCGAGCAGAATCTCTACGAAGGTTCCATCTTTAGTTGGTGTAGGTTCTTCCTTGGGCTGTGCCATGGGCAACTTCAGCTTTACGAGGAGTGCTCTAGTAAACTCTATTCAGTCGTGGAGTGTGAATCCTGCATGGTTGTGAGGACGCTCTATGCTACCTGTTTTTTTTTTAATTAAAATTCTTTTGTTTAATTTAGCTTATTAATATTATTTTTTATTTAATTATTATATTTTTATGATACGGATCACAAGTTTAACTAGTTAACCTGGTTTGACGGGTTAACTTAATTGATTCAGATTTTTTTTTCTTTTTTTAATTTTTTTTTTCCTTTGTTCTTCCCTTTTCAATTAATCTTTTTTTTTGTTTGATTTTATTTTTTAATATTAATTTTTTTTTCTATTTAGTTATCACATTTTCATGACACAACCTTGCAGTCAAACCCACATACAAGGCTCTTGGGTTTGGCGTTACAATCATACCCAAGGCTCTTAGATCTAGTGTTGCAGTCAGATCCACTTAAACTTGGGTCATGCAAGTTTAATATTATTATTTGTATTTAAATATTATTATTTTTATTATAATGAATATTGCTAATATAATAATTAATAAATTTGAAAAACATATTATTAGTTATAGTTTTTTTTTTGTTTTTTTTTCAATTAATCTTTTTTTTTGTTTGATTTAGTTCATTAATATTAAATTTTTTTTCTATTTAGTTATCATACACTCCTAACACATATCCTAGGTTTGATGAGTTAATCTGGTTTGACGGGTTAACCCAAGTTGATTCAGAATGTTTTTTTTCTTAATTAGTTTTTTTTTTCAATTTCAACTTTTAATATCGATTTGGTTGAAAATTTAACTTTATGATTTGTTTTATTTATTTTTCAATAGATTATCGTGATCTCATAAGGGGATTTTACTATACTCCTCCTCGCAATGCACTATTCATTGGAATAGTGCTTTGCTTTGTTATTCTTATTTGTTTTTTCCTTTCAATTAATCTTTTTTTTTAATTTGATTCTTTAATATTAAATTTTTTCTATTTAGTTATCACGCTTTAATGACATGATTTTATAACCAAACCCACCTCTAAAGCTCTTGGATTTGGTGTTGCAACCAAAACCAAGGCTCTAGCTCCCAGACTCATTTAAACTTGAGTCATGCAAGTTTGATATTATTATTATTATTAAAAATATTATTATTTGTATTATAAATATTATTTTTTTTAATAATGAATATTATTATTATTATTATTATTATTAAATTTGAAAAAAAATATTATTACTATTAAAAAAAACCACAAATTTAATTTGAATGGATTTAAAACTATAAGAACTTGGATCAGATAAATTTATTATTATTATTATTATTATTATTAGAGGAATCAAACCCTAGAAACTTGGGTTTGGCTTGGGGACCAGACCCAAGTTTATATTCATTAGTATTATTCTTATTATTAGTATTATTGTTACCATTATCATTATCGTTAATATTTTTTTAAAAAAATATTATTACTATTAAAGAAAAATTATAAATTTGATTTCAAGGGATAAAAAACTATAAGAACTTAAGTCAGACAAGTTTAATATTATTATTTGTATTATAAATATTATAATTTGTATTATAAATAATATTATAATTTGCAGATAAATCTAACAATTTTAGAAATTAACATTTTCTTATAATTTTTTATGCCAAAAAAATTCATTCACAACGTAACACGGCAACCCCACTAGTTATAAGAAACTCTAAAAGGCTTGGGGAAAGCACTGTAGCTTCCCAACTCCTTTCACTTATTAATATATTGCCTTTCACTTATTAATAAATTATATTATATTATAATTATTATTACTATCCTTTCACTTATTAATATATTATATTATTATAATTATTATTATATTATATTATAAAACTGTCTTTATTTTTTTTCGTTTTTAAATTTTGTTTTGTTTTTTTAATGAATTATTTTTGTTTGATTTAGTTTGTTAATGTTAAATTTTTTTTATTTAGTTATCAGATTTTCATGATACGGATCCCAGGTTTGATGGGTTAACCTGGTTTGATGGGTTAACCCGGATTTGTTTTTCTTTTTAATTAATTTTTTTCGTTTAGTTTAGTTTGTTGATGTTAAATTTCTTTCTATTTAATTATCAAACTTTCATGACACGTGTCCTGAGCTTGACGGGTTAACCTGGTTTGATGAGTTAACCCAGTTAAATCTGGGTAAACTTGTCAATTTGATTTTCTATTTAGTTATCAAACTTTCATGATGCGAATTTCAAATTTTACGTGTTAACTTGATTTGAATGGTAACCCAATTAATTCAGATTTTTTTTCTTTTTTTATTTGTTTTTTTCTTCATGTTTGTTTTTTTTATTTGTTTTTTTCTTTTTAATTAATCTATTTAATTATCACACTTTTATGACACGACCTTATAGCCAGACCCACATCTAATATTTTTAGGTCCGATGTTGCAGCCAGACTCACTTAAACTTGGATCATGTAAGTTTAATGTTATTGTTAATATTATAAATATTACTTTTAGGTCAGGTATTGTAGCCAAATTCAAAAATTTTGGGTGTAACTTTACAGAAAAACTCAAAACTTTTAAATCTTAATTTTTTTTATAAAAAAATGACCTGTGGAATCATGTGGGTCATGTAACTAATAAAAAACTCTAAAACACGTGGAGAAAGCACGTGGAGAAAGCAGAGAAAGCACTGTAGCTCTCCTGATGCAACCTTTTAGTTTTTTTTCTCCGTTCCCCACATAACCTTTTTGTTTTTTCCACATAGTTATTATTATATTATATCTATTACGGAGGTTGAAAAGTGAAGATTGGTTCTGTACCAGGTCATGGTGATATGCTTGATAAAGATTAGCTTTCCCCACGTTTTTTTCCCCTTATTTTCCCCAGTTTTTTTGTCTTACATTTTTTTTTCTTTTTTTTTCTAAAATTCTTTTTTCTTTTTTTTTGTTTTTATATTTTTTTTTAAATTATCTTTGCTAATTTTTAAAATATTAAACAGATTGAGAATTTAGTTCCGTAGTTTTTTTTAAAAAAAACATTGTAAATTGCTACAGTGTTTTTCCCATATAATTTTTGTTTTGCTGCAGTATTTGCTCACATGTTTTTTTTTAAATTATCTTTGTCGAATTTATTTTTTCAATATTGAGCTGGTTGAGAATTTAGCTTTAACTTTCCATACATTTTTTTTTTCCATTTTTTCCCCAAAATTTTCTTTTTTTTTTTTCAGAATTGTTTTTGTCGATTTTATATTTTTCATATTGAGCTGATTGAGAATTTAGCTTCGTAGTTTTTTAAAAAAACTATTATGGATTACTATAGTATTTCCTTGCATGGTTTTTTTTAAATGATTTTTTTTTGTTTTTTTCATAATGATCTTTATCGATTTTTTTATATTGAACTGATTAAGAATTTAAATTTGTAGTTCTTTAAAACATTGTGAATTGCTATAGTGTTTCCCCGCATGATTTTTGCCTTGCTACAGTGTTTCTTCATATGTCTTTTTCATCGATTTTTTTTTCAAGATTGTCCTTATCAAATTTATTTTTTTCATACTGAACTGGTTGAAAATTTAGCTTTGTAGTTTTTTTTCTTTAAAACACCGTTGATTGCTATAATATTTCCTCACGTGATTTTTTTTGTTATGATGTTTTTCAAAATTATCTAATATTGAGCTGGTTGAAAATTACAACTATAGATTTCCTCATGAAACACTATAGATTGCTACATTGTTTCCCTGCATGGTTTGTTTTTTCCTTTCGTTTTTTTTGTGATATTTTTCAAAATTATCTTTGTTAATTTTTTTTTTAATATTGAGTTGGTTGAGAATTATAATTGTATATTTCATCACAAAACACTATAGATTACTACAGTATTTTCCTAAATGATTTTAATATTGAGCTGATTGAGAATTTAGCTTTAACTTTCCCTACATGTTTTTTTTTCTATTTTTTTATTTTGCTTTTTTTCCCAAAATTTTCTTCTTCTTTTTTTCATTTTTTGTGTTATTTTTAAAAATTATTTTTGTCAATTTTATTTTTTAATATTAAACTGGTTGAGAATTTAGCTGTAGTTTTTTTTTCTTTAAAACACTATGAATTGCTACAGTGTTTCGCCACATGGTTTTTTTTCTTTTGTTATGAATTTTTTTCTAGAATTATCTTTTTCGATTTTATTTTTTTCATATTGAGGTGATTGAGAATTTAGCTTCGTAGTTTTTTAAAAAAACACTGTGGATTGCTACAATGTTCCCCCACATATTTTTTCTTTTATGATTTTTTTCAATATTATCTTTATTGATTTTATTATTTTTAATATTGAGCTGGTTGAGAATTACAACTTTAGATTTCCTCATGAAGCACTATAGATTACTATAGTGTTTTTTTCCCTTTTATTTTTTTTAATAATTTTTTCAATATTATCTTTGTCGATTTTATTTTTTTAATATTAAGATAGTTGAGAATTTAACTTTGTATTTTTTTCTTAAAAATATTGTGAATTGCAACAGTTTTTCTCCATATAATATTTTTCCACAAACCCATAACAACGTACAAGTATACAACAAACTCGTAACATCGCGCGGGTACAACATCTAGTTAAGAATAAACTACAACTGCTCAGTATTTTACTGTGCAAGTCCACAGTGAAACGCTGAGCAGTCTTTTTCTTCTTCTTTTTATTCATTTTTTTCTTTTTATCTTTTCGTTTTTTTCTATTTTTTTCTTGTTTTTTTTGTTTTCTTTTTTTTCTTTTTCTATGCCTTTATGGTTTGTTTTTTTTGCTTTTTTCTTTGTGTTTTTTTCTTTTAATGAACTTTTTTTGTTTAATTTAGTTTGTTAATGTTAATTTTTTTATTTAGTTATCATATTTTCATGACACGGATCTCGTGTTTCACGGGTTAACCTGGTTTGACGAGTTAACTTGAATTTATTTTTTTTGCTTTTTTTTCTTTTTAATTAATAACATATATTAAAATTATTCAATGTTTCACTGTGCAGTCCACGTGAAACGCTAAGTTTTTTTTTTAGTTTTTTAGTTTTTTGCTTTTTATGCCTTTATGGGTTTTTTTTTTTTGCTTTTTTTTTTATGTTTTTTTTAATGAATTTTTTTTGTTTAATTTAGTTTGTTAATGTTAATTTTTTTTTTAGTTATCAAATTTTCATGACACGGATCCTTGGTTTGACTGGTTAACCTGGTTTGATGAGTTAACCTGTAATTTTATTTTTTGCTTTTTTTAAAGTTTAACGAGTTAACTCGGAATTTGTTTTTTGTTTTTTTTTCTTTTTAATTAATTTTTTTTCATTTAGTTTAGTTTTTTAATGTTAAATTTCTTTCTATTTAATTATCAGACTTTCATGACACGTATCCCGGGCTTCACGGGTTAACCCGTCAATTTGTTTTTATATTTAGTTATCAAACTTTCATGACGCGAATCCCAGATTTGACGAGTTAACCTGATTTGAAGGGTTAACCCAGTTAATTCAGATTCTTTTTTTTTTCTTCATTAGTTTTTCTCTTCCTGTTGGTTTTTTTTCTTTGTTTTTTTTAACTAATCTATTTAATTATCACACTTTTATGACACGACCTTACAGCCAGACTCACATTCAAGGTTCTTGGGTCCGGTGTTGCAGCCAGACTCACTTAAACTTGAGTCATGTAAGTTTAATATTATTATTAATATTATATATATTACTCTTGGGTAAAGCGTTGCAACTAAACTAAAGGCTTTTGGGCATATCTTTGCAGAAAGACCTAACACTTTTAAATTTTAGCATTTTTAGATATTTTTATGCAAGAAAAAAATTTAACCCGTGGCGCGTGCCTTTGTTTTTTTTTTTTTCTCTCCTTTTCTTTTTAAGCCTTTTATTGTGGATTGCATAGTACAGTCCACAATGAAAAAGCTGATGCCTTTAGTTTTTTTTTGTCTTTTTTTAATTTAGTTTCTTAATATTAAATTTTTTATATTTAATTATCAGACTTTCATGACACGGATCCCAGGTTTGACGGGTTAACCCAGTTTATTCAGATTTTTTTTCTTTTTCTTGATTAGTTTTTTTTCTTCCTGTAGGTTTTTTTTTCTCTTTGCTTTTTTGTTTTTAATTAATCTTTTTTTAATTTATTTCATTAATAATAAATCTTTTTTCTATTTAGTTATCACACTTTCATGATACGAATTCCAGGTTTGACAGGTTAACCTAATTTAGCGGGTTAACCCGGTTGATTCAGAATTTTTTTTTTCTCATTAGTTTTGTTCTTCCGATTTCATCTTTTAATATTATATGCAGTTCACAGTAAAAAGGCTGAAGCCTTTAGTTTTTGTTTTTTATGTCTTTCACAGTGAAAAAGCTGATGCCTTCTTTTTTTTTTAATTAATTTTTTTATTTAGTTTGTTGATATTAAATTTTTTTCTATTTAATTATCAAACTTTCATGACACGGATCTCAGGTTTGACGGGTTAACCCAGTTAATTTAGATTTTTTTTTCTTTTTCTTCATTAATTTTTTTCTTCTTATAAGTTTTTTTTTCTTTTATTTTTTATTTTTATTTAATTTATTTCATCAATATTAAATTTTTTTCTATTTCGTTATCGAATGACGCTTTTAGTTTTTTTTTTCTTTTTGTTTTTTTGTTGTTTTTATGTCTTTAACTGTAGACTGCATACTGAGTCCACAGTGAAAAGGCTGATGCCTTTTTATTTGTTTTTTTTCTTTTAATTAATTTTTTTCATTTAATTTAGTTATCAAACTTTCATGGCACGAATCCCGGGTTTGGCGGGTTAACCTGATTTGACGGGTTAGCCCAGTTAATTTTGTGGTAACCCATCAATTTTTTTTTTCTATTTAGTTATCAAACTTTCACGACATGAATCCAAGGTTTGACGGGTTAACCTGGTTTAAAGGGTTAATCCAGTTAATTCAGATTTTTTTCTTTTTCTTCATTAATTTTTTTCTTCCTTTTGGTTTTTTTTCTTTTTAATTAATTTATTTAATTAACATACTTTTATGACACGACCTTGCAGTCAGACCCACATCCAAGATTATTGAGTCTGGTATTGCAGTTAGACCCACTTAAATTTGGGTCATGCAAGTTTAATGTTATTATTAATATTATAAATATTACTTTTGGATCAAGCATTGCAGCCACACCCAAGACTCTTGAGTATAGTTTTGCAAAAAAAAACCCAATATTTTTAAATCTTAATTTTTTTTTGATATTTTTTATACAAAAATTATTAACCTACAGTGTCGCAAATGTATCTAGTTAGATGTCTATGCGGTCATCATAGTAGAAAATTATTTCAGGAGAGAAGATGTCCCCCCTGCTATTGTTTTTTAAAGGCAGGTGCGCTAGCTTGCTCTTCAAAGTCAAGACGCATCTTGGACTTTTTTTAAAGGACATGCATGTGGATTTCTAAACCCAAGGTTTGATTCTCTTTGTGTGTTTTTTTTTTTCTTTCGTTTAATTGTTGTATTTTTTATATTTTAATTTATTAAAAAATAAGAAAATTACAATAATTTTAAAAATCATTTGAGATGCCAGACTTTTCAAATAATATTGGATTTCTTTACAATGATAGTATGATTAATTATATATGAACTTAACATGTGATTTTTTTAAAAAAATATTTTTCATGAATATTTAATAAGAATAAAATATCTAATCTTTTATTTTTTATCTATAAAATTTTCATAGAATTTTATCAAATTAATTATTATTAATTATATATGAACCTAACATGTATTTTTTTAAAATAATTCTCATGAATATTTTATGAAAATAAAATATTTATTTTATTATTTTTTATATAATTTTATTGAATTAATTATTTTTTTATATGTACATACAATTTCTCAAAATTTATCGAGTCATGATTTATTTTTTATTGAAACTTGCTTTTCAGACCATGACATGTTTTTTTTAAAAAAACAATATATCCAATAAAAAAATGTTTTCATGAAAATAAAAAAAAGGGAGTTTTGATCAAGGAGAGACTTTTTTCTCTTTAATTTAAATAATTGTAAATTCTTATGAATATTTAATATAATTTATTAAAAAAAAAAAACTATACTTTCATTTCTAGCTGAGCTAGATTAGACATGTTGGCCTGACCTTTTAGACTAAAAGAGTGCCTGGCTTTTTCTAAAAAGTCATGCTTGCGGGTTCGAGCTTGATTCTTTTAGCTTTTCATATATGTTTTTTTTGTCTAGTTGTTTTATTTTTCATATATTTTATAACAAAATTCTTCTAAAATAAAATTATGAAAATGATATTTAAATGATTATCCATTTATGCTATAATTTTCAAATAAGTTTGTAGCCTTTTATTGCAATATTAATATTTATTTTATGAATATTCTATATGAGCCTAATGTACATAAATGGTTTTTTTAATATTTAACTAGAGTAAAATATCAATTTTGTTATTTTTATAATAAATTTTTATATAGTTTTCTCAAATTAATTTCTTTTATTTTTTATATAGGCATATCAAAATTATAAAGCCATGTTTTTTTTAATTAAAACTCTTTTTTTAAGATCACGATAATTTATAGAATTTTTCATATTTTTTTATAAATAACAAATTGTATTTTTTATTTTCAAGGGGGTTGTCTATTAGATAAAAAAAATTATGTAAGTCCTAATTGGCTCTTGTATTCAGTGATTCAGTCCATATATACTGATCTTAAACCTCCTTTCTAAATACTCTAAAATTTATACAGGTTTGCCCAAATTCCTAGCCTGGGAAATCTTCCTTTTCTCCATACCTTGAATTAATGGCAGAGAAACTTCACATAGTGATGCTTCCATGGATTGCCTTTGGCCATATGATACCTTTCTTTCAACTTTCCATCGATTTAGCCAAAGCTGGAATCAAAGTCTCCTTTGTTTCAACCCCAAGAAACATCAAAAGACTCCCTAAAATTCCTCCAAGTCTAGCAGACTTGGTGAAATTTGTTGAGTTTCCACTACCAAGCTTAGACAATGATATCTTGCCAGAAGATGGGGAGGCCACGGTTGACATTCCTGCCGAGAAAATCGAGTACCTGAAGATTGCATATGATCTCCTGCAGCACCCCTTGAAGCAGTTCATCGCCGATCAACTTCCAGACTGGATAATCATTGACATGATTCCTTATTGGATGGTAGAGATTGCTAGAGAAAAAAAAGTTCCTCTTATTCATTTCTCTGTTTTCTCTGCTGTTGCATATGTGTTTCTTGGGTACCCAGAGTGCTTAGTTGGCGATGGTCGAAAAAGACTTAGGCCGTCATGGACGAGTATGACATCGAAACCAGAGTGGGTTGACTTTCCCTCCTCGGTAGCTTATCGAAACCATGAGGCTGTTGGTGTTTTTGAATGGATTTATAAAGGAAATGCTTCTGGGATCACGGATGGTGAAAGGGTCTCCAAGATACTCCATGGATGCCAAGCTTTGGCGGTACGCAGCTGTGCCGAGTTTGAAGGAGACTACTTGAATCTATTTGAAAGGCTGATAGGAAAACCCGTGATCCCAGTAGGTTTGTTGCCACAGGAGAAGCCAGAAAGA